>Ga0206125_10000056_pt1 | contig 142677 bp, 140 predicted proteins | sample Helgoland_Spring_4_FD_148598 | JGI IMG/M metagenome (GOLD analysis project Ga0206125, IMG submission 148598) | Pelagic subsurface seawater microbial communities from Kabeltonne, Helgoland, North Sea - Helgoland_Spring_Bloom_20160331_1 | ecosystem: Environmental > Aquatic > Marine > Epipelagic...
AAAAAAAAACCAAAGCAACTGCTAACTGAGGGTTACAAGACATCATTACCACTTGACCTTTATTTAATCAATAACGTCTATATCCTCTTCAGGAATAGTTGCTTTTAGAAAGCATTTACCTCATTAATTATATATTCAATATATTTAAGTTAACTCCTGGTTGTGATAAAAAAACCTAGTAGAGATGCTGAAGAGTTTCTTATATTTGAGGATATAACTGATTATACTATGAAAATAATTTTATTTGTCTTTTTCTTTTTTGTCTTTATTCCAAAAGGACATTCCCAAGAATGGGTTATTGTGGATATTGTAAATCAAACCTCTAGAGAATTATCTGTAATGATTGATGATGGTGGAGACAAAATAAATAGAAAAAAAATCAAAAACCCTTCTATTGTCAATCTCATAAATGAATATCAGAATAATGGTTTCACCCTGGAAAAAGTAACATCTGGAATAGAACTTGACATTAACGGAAATATTCCATTAAGTAATAACAACCGAGGGAATAATTTTGGTTTTTCAAATTTGACATTTTCAAATAATAACAGAATAATGCTTTGGTTTAAAAAAGAATAAAACTAAATCCCAGGCATATCCACTTCATTAAGTTCTAATATTACAATGCGCTTTACCAAGAATGAAACAAGCTACTAATGAAGTCTGTGAAGACTTGCTATTGTTTTTGGAATGAAAACAAGCTTTAAAAACAGTTTTGTACATTGTATTGATAAATTAGATATTATGAAAATGGATAAAGAAGAAGAAAAATTTCTTAAAAAGCTTAAACAACCAACTTTTATATTTCTTCAGGCTCTCAATCTAATTAGCGTGATATTAGGTATTATTTATTTCTTTGTAGACGATAACGATTTATACCTTATTTTATTTTTAATCTGTGGATTTACAAGTTTATTTATTGAATACATAAGAAGAAAAAATAAATCGTAAAAAACCCCCACCGAAAGCATCACCTAAAGTGAGGGCTAAAAAGCATCAATACCACTTGCCCATTATTTACAAGCTTTAAAAACAGTTTTGTACATTGTATTGATAAATTAGATATTATGAAAAAAACAACTGCCCTATTGATATTACTTGCGACTATAATCCTTCCTGTTTCTTGTGTTAATGAGATTCAAAAAATAACAGAAGAAGAAGTAAGAACCGCTTTTGATGAATTGTTTATAGCTGTTGATGAAAATCCAAATGCATTTAGAGAATTAGTCACTGAGGACTTTATTATTTTTGAAAATAGTAGACGTTATAATACCGATGAATTTATTGAATTTATTTCTGGATTAAACGTTGATGAAAAAAAGCGAACTTTTAAAAACATAATAATTGATACCGATATTAATTCTGCGCACATCACATTAGACCATCATGGTGAATTTATAGTTAATACACCCGAGGGAAAGCAAAAAATAGTTGTTGATTGGCTTGAAAGTGTTTATCTAGTGAAAGAAAAGGGGGAGTTGAAATTTAAGTTTTATTTTTCTGAAGCAATCAAAAACACTTCTATACCATTTAAAGAAAAATAATGGAGCATTGCATCTTCAGTAAGTTCAGATAAAGAAAACAAGCGTTTGTAAACTTTGAAATATGATTGTTAGTCAATTAGTTCTTTTTAAGGTTTAAATCAGGGTTTTGCCTAACAAACTCATTCCATTCAGGGTCCTATTTCCTAACCTTCTTGGGCCGCAATGCAGATCTAAGCTCTCGGGTGTTTAAATAATAATACGTTATTTCATCGCTCTCTTCGATGTGCCCTTTCTGCATCAATAGCGGCTTTAGCCCTTCAATGTTTTGTTGCAGAATTTTTTTAAGTAAAATTGGCTAGACTATAGAAGAACCTTATTTTTGTAGTAAACGCTAGAAAATGAAATCTTCAAAAAAACCGGATAATGTAGCATGGAACGAAGAAAATCAGGAGTACATATCAAAACTCCTTCCTTACGCCATTAGTAACAGCAGTCCTGTAATTAGTATTCCCAATGTAGACTCTTTTAAGAAAAAGGGGGTTGATAAGGTTTCTAAGCAATTTCAGGCAGAGCTTGCAGACTTACAAAATAAAATTAAAGTCTTTGTAGATCTAGCTACAGATACCCAAATGGTTTATTCTGCCAAGTTTAAATTCGAGCCCATAGTAGGGGAAACATATCATTTGTATCAAGGCGAAAAAGAATCTTTTTTGTCTCTAATTGAGCCCAATAGCTGGAGCAAAAAACACGAAGGCTCTTTTAGGCTAAATGGCGACTATAAATGGGAGCGTCTGTAACTACTGTCTAAAATTCTGAGTGGCTATAACTGTTTTTTAGAACAATTTTGTAACTCTGATATTAAACCAAAAACAGTATGTGTAGTGATAAAAATAAGAGTTGTGGGTGTTTTTCTAAATGACACATAAGCCTAATTCCCTTATTTAATTGCTATACTTTGTATTTGAAGAGTCCATCCCAACAAATATCCTTAATTTTACTCAATATTAAATCTAATGGAAAGTCCTAGACAAAAAAAAATAGCAACTTTATTACAACAAGAAATCGCACAAATGCTTCAAGGGGCTGTGCGAAAAGAAGGCGTTTCTAATCTTTTGATCTCCGTAACCAAAGTTGCCGTTACTGTAGACCTTTCTATTGCTAAAATATACTTAAGCCTGTTCCCTCCAGCAAAAGCCCTAGAGGTATTAAAGGGAATAAAATCGAATAGCTTTCAAGTAAAACACGACCTCGCTAAATTGCTTAAAAATCAATTGCGAAAAGTTCCAGATCTGGTTTTTTACTTAGACGATTCTCTAGATTATATTGAAAAAATTGATCGCGCGCTTGAAGCTACAAACGACCCTATCAAAAACCCCGAGAGCTTGGATTCTCGTAAAAAAAAATAACCCCGTGCGCTTCCCTTTATACATAGCCACTAGATATTTCTTCACCAGAAGCAAGCAAAACGTAATCAACATAATCAATTATATTGCTCTTTCGGTCGTCTTAATTGCTGCTGCTGCTTTGTTAATTGTTCTTTCAGCTTTTACAGGGCTAAAAGATTTTGGCCTTTCGTTATCTAATGTTTTTGATCCCGACTTTAGGGTTGAGACCGTTCAAGGAAAAGCATTTGAAGTTGATACGCTTAGCATGTCCAAGGTTAAAAAAATCGAAGGAATTATTGAAATTTCCGGAATCATTGAAGACAAAGTTTTTTTAAATTATAGAGACAAAAACCATGTGGCCTACTTAAAAGGTGTTGACCCTTCCTACCTAACTGTAATTGAAAAAGACTCCCTTTTAAACAGTGGCAGATGGTTTAGCGAAGAACTTGATGAGGTTGTTATTGGAGGCGGGGTGGCTCAAATTCTTAGTTTGGGGGTTTATGATTACAACGATTTTTTGGTGTTAACCGTTCCTAAAAGATCTTCCTCTAATGCGCAACTCAAAGATCCATTCATAAACAAAAGCGCCTTAGTTTCGGGGATTTATTCTGTAAGCGAAGAGGTAGGTAAAAAATATATCTTTTCAAGTATTTCTTATGCCCGTAAGCTCTTCCAAAGAAAAGAAAATACCTTCAGCTCCCTTGAGCTTAAAGTTGATCCTAATTTTAACAAAGTTGATCTAGAAAAACAACTCAAAGCCATACTCAGTACCGAGCTGCAAATCCGTTCCCGATCAGAGCTTAATGCGGCCCTATTTAAGATGCTTAACACGGAACAAATGGCCATCTATCTTATTTTTACTTTGGTTATTGTAATTGCGCTCTTCAACGTTGTTGGGGCGATAACTATGATGATTTTGGAGAAAAGACCACAGCTAAAAGTCCTCTATGCGATGGGTGTATTGCCTAAAGAAATTCAATCTATTTTCTTTTATTTGGGAGGAATGATAAGCTGGGTTGGAGGTGGGATAGGTGTTTTGCTCGGCTCTGCCTTGGTTCTTATTCAAGGTTATTCCCCGTTTTTGTTTGTTCCGGGAACCAACTTTCCATATCCCGTTCGATTGGAGTTTCAAAATGTTGGAATAGTCTTGGTGCTTATTTTTGTTTTAGGGGGTATCGCTTCTGCTTGGGCTAGTGCTCGGGTTGGAAAACAAATAAAATTATATTAAACCATTTCGTAGCCTCCCCAGTTTGTCTCAACATCTGCTAGAGCAGCAAATACATCTACCGATGCGTTTGAGGTTACCATTCGGGTTCGGTACTCTTTGAAATGAGGGATCCCTTTAAAGTAATTGGTGTAGTGACGTCGTGTTTCCAAAACACCAAGAACCTCTCCTTTCCATGCAATTGCCATCTCTAAGTGCCTTCGAGCAGCCTCTACACGTTCAATTATAGTTGGTTGAGTTGCATGTGTGCCCGTTTTCATAAAGTGCTTTACTTGATTAAAAAACCACGGATTTCCTATACTTGCTCTTCCTATCATTGCTCCGTCTAAACCGTATTCATCTCGCATTTCTATTGCCCGCTCTGGGGTGTCAACATCGCCATTACCAAAGATCGGTATGTGCATGCGTTGGTTGTTTTTAACTTCAGCAATTGGGCGCCAATCTGCGTTTCCTTTATACATCTGGGCTCGAGTTCTGCCATGAATAGAAATGGCTTTCGCTCCAGCATCTTGTAACCGCTCGGCAACCTCAACTATTCTTATAGAATCGTGATCCCAACCTAATCGCGTTTTAACAGTTATAGGAAGGTTGGTGTGTTCTGCCATTACCTTGGTCAAATGTACCATTAGGGGAATGTCTTTTAAAATTCCTGCTCCTGCTCCTTTGCTAACTACTTTTTTTACAGGGCATCCAAAATTAATATCAATAATGTCTGGCTTAGAAGCTTCAACAATTTCTACAGACCGAAGCATGGACTCTTCGTTAGCTCCAAAAATCTGAATCCCAACAGGGCGTTCTTTTTCGTAAATATCGAGCTTCATTACGCTCTTGGCTGCATCCCTAATTAGACCTTCGCTCGAAATGAACTCGGTGTAGACAACGTCTGCTCCGTTTTCTTTACAAAGTGCCCGAAACGGAGGGTCGCTAACGTCTTCCATAGGCGCCAAAAGGAGCGGGAAGTCACTTAGTTCTATGTCACCAATTTTCATCAAGGCCTAAAATTTTTGACAAAAGTACGTAAAAGCAGTTAATCTTGTTGAACCGACTCCTTAGATTATATAAAAGATCTGGAGAAGAAATTATTAAAACTAAAAAGATTCAGGACAACTAAATCTTATGAGAAAACAAAAAAGCATAATACAAATAAGTATCTTTGCCGCCTAAGCTTAGGAAAGAGATTTATGAAGTACATCAGGAATTTTTGCATCATTGCCCATATTGATCACGGGAAAAGCACGCTAGCAGATCGGCTACTCGATTTTACAGGGTCGGTTACTGAGCGTGAAAAACAAGATCAATTATTGGACAGTATGGACTTGGAACGTGAGCGTGGTATTACCATCAAGTCACATGCAATTCAAATGGAGTATACCCATCAAGGGCAAGACTATATCTTGAACCTAATTGACACGCCCGGTCATGTTGACTTTTCATACGAAGTCTCGCGGTCTATTGCCGCATGTGAGGGCGCTTTGCTAATTGTTGACGCTGCGCAAAGCATTCAGGCGCAAACCATTTCAAACTTATATCTAGCTCTTGAAAATGATTTAGAAATTATTCCTGTGCTTAATAAAGTTGACCTGCCTTCTGCCAATCCAGAAGAAGTTACTGATGACATTGTTGATCTACTGGGTTGTTCTTCAAAAGAAGTTATTCCTGCCTCTGCCAAAACAGGTTTAGGAATCGAAGAAATTTTGACTGCAATTATTGATCGTGTTCCGCATCCCAAGGGAAGTGTTGACGAGCCGCTTCAGGCTCTTATTTTTGATTCTGTATACAACCCTTTTCGAGGAATAGAAACTTATTTTAGAGTGCTGAATGGAACCATTTCTAAAGGCCAAAAAATACAGTTTATTGCTACTCAAAAAACATATAACGCAGATGAAATTGGGACACTTAAGCTTAAACAAGAGCCTAGAAAAATCATTAAAGCCGGTGATGTTGGCTATCTAATCACAGGAATAAAAGACGCTAAAGAAGTAAAAGTTGGAGATACGATTACAACACCTGAAAGACCTACGCAAAATGCTGTTGATGGTTTCGAAGAAGTAAAACCAATGGTTTTTGCAGGAATATATCCTGTAGATACCGAAGAGTACGAAGAGCTGCGCTCTTCAATGGAAAAGCTTCAACTAAATGATGCGTCTCTTGTGTTTATTCCTGAAAGCTCTGCCGCACTTGGATTTGGTTTTCGTTGTGGCTTTCTAGGGATGTTACATTTAGAGATTATTCAAGAACGCTTAGAAAGAGAGTTTAACATGTCTGTTATAACTACAGTGCCTAACGTTTCTTATCATGCTTTTGTTAAGAAAGATGTCAACGAATTGTTGCTGGTAAATAACCCTTCTGATCTTCCAGATCCATCTGCCCTCGATCGCGTCGAAGAGCCTTTTATTAAGGCATCTATAATTACAAAATCTGATTTTGTTGGAAATGTTATGTCGCTCTGTATCGAAAAAAGGGGAACCATAACCAACCAAACTTATCTTACAACCGAACGCGTTGAGTTAACGTTTGATATGCCTTTGGCGGAAATTGTTTTTGATTTCTACGATCGATTAAAGACCGTTTCTAAGGGCTATGCTTCTTTCGATTATTCCCCAACAGGAATGCGCCCATCCAAATTAGTTAAAGTAGATATCTTGCTCAACGGAAGTCAGGTAGATGCGCTATCTGCTCTAATTCACATAGACAACGCCTATTCTATAGGAAAAAAGATGTGTGAAAAATTACGCCAGCTAATTCCTAGACAACAGTTTGACATTCCAATACAAGCCGCTATTGGCGCAAAAATAATATCTAGAGAAACCATTAAAGCCTTGCGGAAAGACGTTACCGCTAAATGTTATGGTGGTGATATTTCAAGAAAACGAAAACTCCTTGAAAAACAGAAAAAAGGTAAAAAGAAAATGCGTCAAGTTGGAAATGTAGAAATTCCACAAGAAGCATTCATGGCTGTTCTTAAGTTAAACGACTAAGCGCCAAGTTTTATATTTAATAATAAAAAACCTCTCTTAAAACAGAGGTTTTTCGTTTTAATCCTTTCTGGTTTTATGTAAATTCAAGGTGCTTTAGGTCTTTTGACTTAATCTAAATTTTAAATCACTAAATTTATCCTGGTAACCAAGCCAGAAATAAACCTCCAAACCAGGTCTTATGGCTACAAAAAAATGCTATGAAAAACCTGTTTTTATTCGTTTTCCTTTTGCTTATTGGCTGTGAACAAACGCCAAAAACAACTATATCGCCTTGGGTTTCTTATGATGAATCTCAGTTGTTAGAAAAAAATGCTACTCAAAAATCCAAGCTAATGCAATACCGCTTGATTCAGTCTAAGGTCTCGGACAGAAATGATTTATGGAAATCAATAGCTCCTCAAATAGTTTCATTTTCTAAAGAGGATTATGAACAGCTTAAGCCTTTTATTTTAGAACAAAATATTCCTACCCTACAAAATCATGTTACCGCAGGAACTCTTAGTTATGAGAAACTTACGCAATGGTATTTGTACAGAATTGTGCTTTTTGAAAACGACTCTCTCAAGGCCTTAAATGCAATCATTTCTATTGACCCTAACGCAGTTAAAGACGCTCGTAAAAAGGACGCTAAACGGTCCGAAAGTCAGCATCTATTGTATGGGATCCCGATTCTTTTAAAAGACAACATCAACGTTGAGGGTTTACCGACAACTGCAGGTGCTCATGCGCTCAAAAACAACCTTACATCTGATGCGTTTATTGTAGACCGTCTTCAAGAAAAAGGAGCTGTTATTCTAGGTAAAACAAACCTCAGCGAGTGGGCAAATTACCTTTGTAAAGCTTGTCCTAATGGATATAGTGCTGTTGGAGGGCAAACCCTAAACCCCTATGGAATAAGAGACTTTGACACGGGCGGATCCAGTGCCGGAAGTGGGGCTGCAATTGCAGCAAATTATGCTGCTGCTGCTTTAGGGTCTGAAACTTCAGGGTCTATCTTATCACCTTCAAGCACACACGCTTTAGTTGGACTTAAACCCACCGTTGGTCTATTAAGCAGGGATGGTATTGTTCCTATTTCGAGTACTTACGACACTCCCGGACCCATGGCTAAAAACGTAATAGATGCGTCTATTTTACTTTCTGCTATGAAAGGTGAAGATCCTAACGACCCCATTACAACGGGAAATTCTCTTGCTTCAGAGCCAAAAGTAACTTTCGCTAAAAAAACTTTCGAAGGGCTTCGCTTTGGAGTTAATAAACAATTTCTTTCTGACTCACTCTACAAGATCGCGACCTTAAAAATAAAGTCGCTTGGAGGAACTTTAGTTGAGTTTGAACCCAAAAGTGTTCGGTTAGGAAACTTTGGAAAAGTATTAGATGCAGACATGAAAATAGATTTAAAAAATTATTTAACACGCTTTGGGAAAAGTGATCTTTTGCCAAAATCCATAGACGATGTTATTCATCATAACAGTGCAGACTCTTTAATTAGAATGCCCTATTCTCAAGGTCGGTTAGACGGAGTCTATGCTTCTGAAATGTCTGCAGATAGTTTGGCATTTTACAAAGAAGATCTAAAAAAACAGGGGGTCGCTTTTTTTGAAACCCCAATGAGAAAACATAATTTAGATGTGGTTTTATCAATTAATAATTGGAATGCGGGACATGCGGCTATTGCTCAATATCCCTGCTTAACTCTTTCTATGGGTTATTCAGAAAAAGGCACTCCCAAAGGGCTTACCTTTATTGCACGTCCGTTTGAAGAAGATAAGCTTTTGGAAATTGCCGCACTTTACGAACAAGAAACCTTGTTGAGAAAACTCCCTCATGGCTATTAATTAGGGTGCAGTTCAAGACGCTGACATTCTACTCAACAGCCCTGGGACCCCGAGTGCTGGAACAGGCATAGGGTCAAACAGAAAATTAAGAGGTGAAGCTGCTTTTCAGGGAATTCCTGCGATTACAATTGAATATGGGTACCCTCAGGTTTTCCAAAAACAACTTATTGACCGTGGTGCTATTGGATTAAAAAACCTCTTGATTGAGTTGAACATTCAGGATGCTAAAAAACACACGTGAACAAAGCTGTTGTTTGTGAAAAATCGTATTGGATATGTCCCGATCAAGGAGGCGTTTTAGAAGTGGTTGTAGGTTTAGTAGAAAACTTAAAAAAACAATTAATTGCCGTGCTTAAGGATCCTTTTGGAACGGTCTCAAAAAATTCTTTGGCCCTGAAAATGGAATTGTGCTTTGAGAAAAACACGAATCCCATAAATACAACCGGAGGGCGCATACTTCATCTGGGTGTCCTTGAAAAGAAATAACGTTATATATAAATGAGACTCAAGTTTATCACTTAAAAGAAATTAAAAAAACATTGGGATGAGCTCTTATTTGATGTTCCGAACTTTTAAAAGTATCTTTCCTTCTCATTAATTCTTCTTGCTGTGAGAAGTTATAATTTTTATTAAAATGATTCCCTTTCCTGCTCTGTTTTTAGACCCCGTTCGATGTAAAAAAAACATTAAAAAAATGGCGGCAAAGGCCCAGAGAAATAACCTTGAATTTCGTCCACATTTCAAAACCCATCAATCTCTTGAAGTGGGACAGTGGTTTAAAGACGTTGGCGTTTCAAAAATAACAGTATCCTCCCTTAAAATGGCTACTTATTTTGCTCAGGAATGGGATGATATAACTGTTGCATTTCCTACAAATATTTTAGAAATTGAAACGATAAATGTTCTTGCTTCAAAAATTCATCTGAATTTATGTGTCGAAAACATAGAGGTTTTGTTGTTTCTAGAGAAATACCTTGAAAGTCCTGTTGGGGTTTTTATGAAAATAGATATTGGCTACAACAGAACAGGAGTTGATTCGGATGACGACTCATTAATTCAGGGTCTTTTAAGCCAAATGAGCGGGATTCCTTTTATAAATTTCAAGGGGTTTTTGGGGCATGCGGGACACTCCTATCGGTGCCGATCTAAAGAAGCTGTTGAAGCGGTTCATCAAAAAAGTAAAGAAAAAATAATTCAGCTTAAAACAAAATATAAAGCCCAATATCCCAACCTAATTCTTTCTTTAGGGGATACACCTAGTTGCAGCGTGTCAGAAGATTTTGAAGGAATCGATGAGATTCGTCCTGGGAATTTTGTTTTTTATGACCTTACCCAAAATATTATTGGCTCAAATGAATTAGATGCTATTGCCGTTGCAATGGCGTGTCCTATTGTTGCAAAACATCCCAAGAGAAATGAGCTTGTTATCTATGGTGGGGGAGTTCACTTTTCAAAAGATCGTCTTGAAGACCCTAAGGACGGTGTTATTTTTGGCCGAGTCGCAGAAAAAAATAACCTTGTTTGGGGCTCTTGTTTGCCCGATGCTTTTCTCAAAAGTCTTTCACAGGAACACGGAATTGTTTCCGTTCCAGCTGAAAAAATGAATGCCTATAAAATTGGAGATTTTCTCTGGGTGCTTCCTGTTCATTCGTGTATGGCAGCAGATTTAATGAACGAACTTTACACGCCTAAAGGTGGGGTAATATCTATGATGTAACCCCTTCTTACTTTTTATATCTTTAACACAAAAGCAAATATCTATGATTGTCCTAATGGGAGTAAGCGGAACCGGAAAATCTAGCCTTGGCAAAATGTTGTCTCTGCAAACGGGCTGGCCGCTATATGACGCCGATGACTTTCATCCCAAATCCAATAAAGATAAAATGAATTCTGGCCTTAAGTTAAACGATTCAGACCGAAAGCCATGGCTAGATAATTTGTCTCAAAAAATTTCTTTATGGTCCAATGATGGACAGGCTATCTTAGCGTGTTCTGCCCTTAAAGAATCTTACCGAGAAATTCTTTCTTCCCATAATAATTCAATTCAATGGGTTGTTTTAAATGGTTCTTTTGAGCTGATAAAGGATCGATTAGAGATGCGAAAAGACCATTTTTTTAATTCAGAATTACTCCAATCCCAATTTGAAGACCTCGAGCTGCCTGCCTATGGAATTCACCTGGATGTAAAGAAATCTCTAAGGACTCTTTGCGTTTCCTTGTTGTCAAAAATTGAGCCTTTAGGTTCTGCTGGTATCGGAGTTGTTGGAATGGGTGTAATGGGTCAGGGAATTGCGCTTAACTGTGCTGAAAATAAAATTACAACTTCAGTTTATAATCGTTCAGTTCCCGGTGAAGAAAAGGTTATCGATACCTTTATTTCTAAAAATAAAGATTTTAAAAATATACATGGGTTTACAGACCTTGGTCCATTTGTAGCTTCGTTAAAGCGTCCGCGAAAAATATGGCTGATGATTAAAAGCGGTGCGGCGGTTGACGGCTTAATCAATGATCTTGTCTCATTATTGGAAGAGGGCGACATTATTGTTGATGGAGGAAATTCTCATTACCCAGACACACAAAGAAGGGCTCAAGAGCTTCAAAAAAATAAAATTCACTTTGTTGGCTGTGGCGTTTCTGGAGGAGAGTTAGGCGCGCGCTATGGAGCCTCGATTATGTTTGGCGGCAGTGTTGATGCTTATAGGGCTCTAAGTCCCTTACTTGATAAAATTGCCGCAAAAGATTTAACTAAAAAACCATGTCAAAGTTATATGGGAAAAGAAGGTGCGGGGCATTTTGTGAAAATGGTTCACAACGGCATAGAATATGCAGAAATGCAATTGCTTGCAGAAACTTTTGCTGTATTGTCTCAACAGATGTGCTACGAAGAAATAGCTTCTTTATTTCAAAAAATGAGCGATGGTCCTGAGGCGGGATACTTGCTGGAAATTACGGCTCATATTCTAAGAAAAAAGGAAGGAGATGCCTTCTTAGTTGATCTTATTTTAGATCAAGCAAACAGCAAAGGAACCGGCATTTGGTCCAGTTCGGCCGCTTTGTCTTTGGGGTCGGTGAATACCATGATGACCGCTGCAGTTTTTGCGCGTTATCTTTCCTCTTTAAAAAATCAGCGTGTACGTTTATCCAAGACAAAAATTACACAAAAGAAATTAATTCCTATTGAAGTCTCTAGTCTAGTTGAAGCCTACAGGTTTGCACGGATTATAAATCATATTCAAGGGTTTAATCTCATTGAACGTGCTGCAAACAAATATAATTGGGACTATAATCCCTCTGAAATTGCTCGTGTTTGGACACAAGGATGTATTATTCGTTCCGTTCTAATGGAGCGCCTTTCTGAAGCATTTAAAACAGAGAAAAGTTTGCTTAACAACACCGAATATATAGATGTCCTTAACAAAACTGAATCTGGTGCAGCGATATTAATTCACCAAGCAATAGATCAAAAAATTCCGATAGATGGGTATTTTTCTGCTTATAATTATTGGGTTGCTATGTGTAGCGAAACCCTTCCTGCAAACCTAATTCAGGCACAACGTGATTTTTTTGGAGCCCACACCTACAGAAGAATTGACAAACCTTTTGAAGAAACTTTTCACACCCAATGGCATAATGATTGATTACTCACTTTTAATTTCTGTTCTCGCTGGCGTTGTCTTATTAATCCTTTTGATTTTAAGGTTTAAATTTCAGCCATTTATCGCCTTATTAATTTCAAGTATTCTTGTGGGTGTTTTGGCTGGGGTGGCTCCTGCAGAAATTATAAACACAGTAAAAGAGGGCATGGGGTCAACACTAGGCTTTGTTGCTGTTGTCGTTGGTTTGGGCGCCATGTTTGGGGCTATTTTAGAGCATTCTGGCGGGGCTGAGGCTCTAGCTCAATCCTTGCTTCAAAAATTTGGAGAAAAAAATGCGTCTTGGGCGCTAATGATTGCGGGGTTTTTTATTGCTATTCCTGTTTTTTTTGACGTTGCCTTTATAATCTTAATTCCCTTGGTGTATTCCTTACAGAGAAAAACCAAAAAATCCATGCTTTTATATGCAATCCCTTTACTCGCAGGGCTTGCCATTACTCATGCTTTTATCCCTCCAACGCCAGGGCCTGTGGCTGTTGCTGATATTTTAAGCGCCGATTTAGGCTGGGTTATCTTGGTTGGATTTATTGTTGGGGTTCCCGCCGCAATAGTTAGCGGTCCGCTATTTGGAAAATATATTGCCTCTAAAATATTTGTTGCCGCACCCGAACGTTTTAAAAAAGAAAGCGCGAAACAGTTTCCGCCAATTAGCCTAATTATATTCATTATAGGAACGCCTATTTTTTTGATTGTATTAAACACTGTATTGGGCAGCTCTATTAGTTCGGGATTGCGCTTGTCTGATAAAGCAATCGCTTGGATTCAAATGATTGGGCATCCTTTTTCGGCGCTAATACTTGCAAATCTAATGGCTTGGTACTTTCTGGGAATTAAGCGTGGTGTATCTAAGTCTGTTTTGTCCTCAATCACAACTTCTTCCCTGGCTCCTGCGGGAGTTATTATCCTATTGACTGGAGCCGGAGGTGTTTTTAAACAAATGCTAATTACCACAGGAACAGGGGAGATGCTCGCTAAATACTTTTCGAGTATTGGCTTGGGGTTAATTCCGTTTGCCTTTTTAGCAGCTGTCTGTGTGCGGGTTTTACAGGGCTCTTCAACCGTTGCAATGATAACTGCTGCTGGAATAACTTCTGCTTTAATAATTGAGCCTCTTGGAGGGTTCCATACGGCTCTATTGGTTATCGCTATAGCTTCGGGAGCGTCTATTTTGTCTCATGTTAATGATAGTGGCTTTTGGCTGGTTAGTAATTATCTAGGCCTCTCCGAAAAAGACACCTTCAGAAGCTGGTCCATTATGACAACCATTTTAGCCCTAACCGGATTAAGTATGGTTCTTTTGCTTTCGCTTTTTGTTTAAACAATTTATTATGAAAAAAATATTTCTCCTTTGCTTTTTTATGCTTGTTTCGTGTGAACAGACCAAAGAAAAAACCTACCCTATAGGGCATATCGCAACTCCCGTTGGTGAGCTATACTTCTGGCTTTATGAAGAAACCCCTTTACATAGAGCTAGCTTTGTTAAACTAGCGAACATGCAATATTGGGATGATTTAAGTTTTAATCGAGTTATTGAAAACTTTGTAATCCAAGGAGGGTGTCCAGACACGCCTAAAGGGTTTGGGGCTTCTGACTACTTAATTGACCCGGAGTTTGTTCCCGAGATCAAACACATTTATGGGGCGATCGGAATGGGGCGTGATGATAACCCAGGAAAGCTTTCTGCGGGATGCCAGTTTTATATTGTTCATGATGTTGAAATTCCACGGCTGGATCAAAACTACACCATCTTTGGGCAGGTTTTTAAAGGTCTGGATGTTTTAGACGTAATTGCAAGTCTTCATACAGATGCAGATGACGCCCCCTTAGAAAGGGTGCCAATTCTGGTTCGTGCGCTCCAATTGAATGAAAAAGAAATCCAGATATTGGGGGGATCAAAATTCTTTGAAACCACGATCCAATAATGTCTCATGGGAAGAAAAACAAGGCCTCTGAACTTTTTAAACAATATAAATAAAACCGCCTGGAACATAAATGAGTTCTGTCTTTTTGATTTAAACAAAAATGCCCTTTACTTTGTAAAACCATTCAATCTAATCTTTATGAAAAAAAACACGCTATTACTATTAACAATCTGCATTTTTAAGGGATTCTTTTCTTTGAATGCTCAAGAATATAAATATGCTGCCTTCAAAAAAGAAGGGAAAACGCTACCGTACAGAATTCTTTTGCCTGAAGACTATGATGTGGAAAAAAAATACCCATTAGTCTTATTTCTTCATGGATCTGGAGAGCGTGGAAATGATAATGAGCATCAGCTGGTGCATGGAAGTTCTCTTTTTTTAGATAAAGATTTCAGAAAACAAAACCCTGCAATTGTTGTTTTCCCACAGTGTGGGGCAGATGATTTTTGGTCAACTTTGGATCGAGACAATCCCTCTGGTTTTGGTTTTGTTGAAAAACCAAAAAACAATGAAATGCTCAAATTAGTTGAGGGTATGTTGGACGACCTTATTTTAAATCATGGGATTGATAAAAAGCGTATTTATGTTGGCGGACTATCTATGGGTGGCATGGGAACCTATGAATTGGTTTACAGAAACCCGCGAAAATTTGCAGCAGCTTTTGCAATTTGTGGGGGTGCAAATCCAAAAATTGCAAGGAAATTAAGACGCCCTGCTTGGCGAATAGATCACGGAGAGGCAGATGAAGTGGTTCCTGTAGAGCTTTCCAAAAAAATGGTAAGCGCCATCCTCAAAAAAAGAGGCTCTGTAACCTACAACTGGTATCCTGGCGTAAATCACAACAGTTGGGACAATGTCTTTGCTGATTCTGAGTTTTTACCTTGGCTTTTTGCTCAAAAAAAATAAAATGAAGCTTCTTAGAACCGATCATAAAAACATTGACTTTCAAAACTTAGTAAAAACACTAAACTTAGAACTTTCTGTTGTAGATGGAGAGCTTCATGACTTTTACAGCCAGTTTAATGGAACAGAAAATTTAGAACATGTCGTTGTTGCTTATAAAGACGATAGACCGATTGGCTGTGGTGCGTTTAAGTATTTTGGCGAAGCCGTCGTAGAAATAAAGCGAATGTTCACTCCGCCAAGTGGTCGAAAGAAAGGAACTGCAGCAATGGTTTTAAAAGAATTAGAGGTTTGGGCAAAAGAGCTTGGAAATAAAAGGTGTGTTTTAGAGACAGGCAAAAATTTGCCAGAAGCCGTTGGGCTTTATAAAAAATTTGGTTATATTATAATTCCAAATTATGAGCCCTATAAAGAAACCGATAACAGCCTCTGCTTCGAAAGGCTATTGTAATAGCCTTGTTTTGATTGACTTAAATGTAGACGGTTGCTCAACTGCTTAGGGAAAATTAAAATTTAATTAGGTTTGTAAAATAAACTTGTTCATGCTTATGGAACAAACCCAACGTCTCGCCATATTAAAACAAACTACACCCAGATAACATCTTGATCTAATTGAACAAGCCATTGCTCAAGTCAAAGAAATCCTTAGTAGCCACAGTTATGTTTTATCTTTTGGTGCTGGCTAGTCATCATTAGCGCCATCTTAAACTATGTTCTTTTAGTCTAAAGTTCGTTTGGAAATCAAAGCTACTTGATCTGGCCAATTACTCTGACTATTGGGGTCAATAGGGGTCTTTTGGTGCTATTAAAAAGAGAAGAGAAGAGAGGTCATAAAACCCATCTGGGAAGGGTCCTCATTTTATTGTCTCTTGCCTCCCCATTTGTGGATCTTAGCCCTTGATTTTTTTTCCTTTTGGCGGGTGTAGGAACCTTAGTTAGTGGTGTTGTTTTAAAATTCCGCCCCCTTGAGATAGGAGGAATTGTGCTCTTAGAGTTTCCGTTTTACAGCATTTTTGTTAGCGGCTCCTCTGTTTTGCTTTTATACGCAGCTGTTATTATCGTTTCGTGTCTGGTTCCTGGATATTTACTTAAACGTCATCAGGCTTGAAGGCACTAGACCCGATACTAACCTCCCCTCTGCGTCTCGGTGCCATGTCTGTACTAATTAAACTCTAGGCAGCTTCTTTTGTTTCCCTCAAAGAACAGCTAAAAGCTACACAAGGAAACCTCAGCGTTCAGCTAAACAAGCTTTAAAGACGCCGGGTATATTAAAATAGTAAAACGCTTTAAGGGGAACTACCCTTTAACAGAAATCAAAATAACCTCAACAAACATTCGTGCATTCGAGGATCATGTAAAAAACTTGAAGGCCTCTTTGCATGTCTAATTCTTATAAATTTACTTTTGCAACAAAACCCTTATCTTTATCAAAAAAGGGCGCGATGGAGGTAAAAGATGCTAATGGAAACATGCTTAATGACGGGGATACAATAAAACTAACCAAAGACCTAAAACTTAAAGGGACCTCGACCACCATAAAAAGAGGAACTACTGTAAAAAACATCCGACTAACCGATAGCCTAGACGAAATAGACTGCCGAATTAATAAAATGAGCATTGTGCTAAGAACCGAATTTGTGAAAAAGTAGGATTATAATATCCTTCCATCCTTAATTTTAGACACTTCTATTAATTTATTTCTGTATATTTCATAAAAAACTTGCATGAGCGGATCGCCTTTTCATAAAATATTAATCGGTTTTGCCTTTTCTCCAAACTTAAAAGCAAATGTCTTTGAGGCTATGCGTTTGGCTAGTTTTTTAGATGCCCATCTTTATTTTCTCCATGTGGGTTTGAAGTCCGTAGCCAAAGAAAAAGCGTTTACTGATATCCTTGAAGATTCTCCTGTAAAGCTTGAAAAACTTTCGGTCATCTGGGAAAAAGGAGAGCCTGTAGAAACAATAAGAGAGCAGTGCCAAAATAACAACATTGATCTACTTCTTTTGGGGGCCATGCAAAGAGAAAATATGTTGAAGTTTTATATGGGGTCGATTGCTCGGAAACTAACTCGTAATGCCCCTTGTTCTGTGCTGTTGCTGATTAAGCCATCTGTGATAAGAAAGCCAACCCAGCACATGGTTGTTAACGCTTTCGAAAGCCCTCAAACAGAATCTACCATTCTTTCAGCTTTTCATTTTGGAAAGGCGCTGAATATCAATAAAATTACATTGGTAGAAGAAATAAATCGTTCCGAAGTCGCCGTAGAAGCAGATGATGATCGCGGCTTAAGAAAAGTTACTTTAAGAAAAGAAAAATTAAAACGTAGAGAGCTTACTCGTGTTAAGGAAATCCTGTCCCATATCCCTAGCTCCCTAATAGGGGGAATTAAGGTTCATTCTCAAAATATTTTTGGTACACGCGGTTATTCTATTGGACATTATGCAAAGGTTGTTCGTGCGGATCTCTTAATAATGAATGCCGCTGAAAACAGAAAGGGTTTTTTCGGGAGGGTTTTTCCTCAAGATTTGGAACATATTTTGTCAGAATTACCAACGGATGTGCTCGTCATAAAAAGCAAGGAAAATGAGTAAAATAAGTTCATTCAGGAGTTTTATGGGCGCACTTCCTGCAAATCTTTTTGCAGGTTTTGTGGTTTCCTTGGTGGCTTTGCCCCTTGGGCTGGGGCTTGCTATAGCCTCAGAAGCTCCTCCAATAGCCGGAATCATTTCGGCTGTAGTTGGTGGAGTTGTTGTTGCGCTTTTGGGTGGGTCTCAACTAACAATTGCTGGCCCAGGAAATGGGCTGGTCATCGTTTTGCTTTCATCAATTACTCTTTTGGGCGAAGGCAACCTATACCAAGGGTATCTTTTTACATTGGCTGCTGTTGCCCTTTCTGGGATGTTAATTTTTCTTTTTGGAGTTTTTCGTTTTGGTGCGTTAAGTGAGTTTTTTCCTGCCTCAGCATTGCAAGGAATGTTAGCCGCTATTGGGATTGGAATTCTTTCTAAGCAAATTCATGTAATGCTAGGAATAACAACAGCCACAGGGAGCCCCATAAGTCTTTTGGCTCAGGTTCCCGAAAGTGTTTTGTTCATTATTCAAAACGCGTCTTTAGAGGTTCTTGTCGCCGCATCAATAGGTGTTGGGTGTATTCTGGTTTTGACTTTATACTCTAGAATTAGAAACCCTGTTTTTCATTTAATTCCTGCCCCAATGTGGGTTGTTTTTTTGGCAATAGGGCTAAGTTATTATTACGAATATATTATGGCTGTTCCATATCCTATAGGTGAAGATCTCCTCATAACACTTCCTGAAAATTTGCTAGGTAACCTTCCCTTCCCTGATTTTGGAAAGGTTAAAACATTGGAGTTTGTTGGGGTTGTTTTCTCGCTAACGTTAATCTCTTGTATTGAGTCGTTGTTGAGCATTAAAGCAGTAGACAAACTAGATCCTCTAAAAAGAAGATCCAATGTAAACAAGGACCTTAGAGCTCTAGGAATTGCAACAGCTATAAGTGGTCTTGTGGGCGGGTTAAATGTAGTGACTGTAATTGCCCGAAGCTCTGTAAATGTAAATAATGGAGGATCTAACAGGTCGGCGAATTTATTCCACGCACTTTTTTTATTGTTGTTTATCCTTCTCTTTCAAGATCAGATACAGCGAATTGCTCTCCCGGCTCTTGCGGCTATTTTGGTGTATACGGGCTATCGCTTAGCGGCTCCTGAAAACTTGATAATGTTATTTAAAATTGGAAAAGAGCAGGCTGCTATCTTTCTGGTTACTCTTGGAATGACACTCGCTTATGGCTTGATTACGGGAATTGCTTTTGGGGTATTTGCGACTTTTATAATCCATATATTAATCAACAAAAGCCTTTTCCTTTTTACAAGAAACTGGCTTAAGCCAAACGTCTTGATGTTTAAGGAAGAAGACAGCGGGAACTATTTTGTCAGCGTAAAGAATTTCTGCAGCTTTCTAAACTTTTACAAGTTAAAAGCTCTTCTTGACGAAATCCCCGAACATGAACATGCTATTGTAGATTTTTCTCTCTGTGAGTTTGTAGATCATACCGTGATGGAAGGTCTCAACGGTTACCGAAGAGGGTTTGCTAGTAAAAGTGGAGTGTTTGAAATTATTGGGTTAGATGTTCATTTTTCGGACACGCAACATCCTTTTGCTATTAGAAAGGTGTTGCCAATGAAAGATTTTTTGAACCTTGGAAGCCACCTAACAAAAAGGCAAAAATCTTTAGAGGCTCTTTCTAAAAAGCTAAAGTGGTCCTACCGCCCAGAACTTTCTTCTGATCCACAAAGTCTTGAAAAATTTGAATACTTTAAGTCCAAGCAAATCAATTATCAATACAATGTTTTGGTTGACGCTACAGGGCGCTTTTCGCTCTTTGACCTTTCGTATAGTGAGGGAGCGTTTATTTCCAAGGAAGATTTAAAGTCCTCCTTTTTAATGATTAAACTGGACGAGCAGGTTCCTCAGTTTGTCTTAGATAAAGAACATTTATTAGCGAGCTTATATGAGCCTTTAGGGTACAAAGACATCGACTTTATTGATGCTCCTGATTTCTCAAGGCGCTTTTTTCTGTCTGGAAAAAACAGATCTGAAATACGAAAATGGTTCTCCCCTGAGTTAATTTTCTTTTTCGAAAGCCATTCTTATTTTCACATAGAAACAAATAAAAACATCTTGTTAATTAAGGGTAAAAACCGATTGTCTAGCATAGATGAAATTAAAAAAATGCTTGCTTTTGGGACCGAACTAACCCATATATTAAAAAAATAATCAATTATGAAAAACATTCTTTTTATTGCTTTTGCTTTCTGTATACTCTTTTGGGTCTCTGCCCAAAAAACAATTGGGTCGGTTGATCGTATAGATCCAGAAATAAACTCCCTCATTGCCGAGGACGCAGTTATCGAAATTTTAGCCAATGGGTTTAGTTGGGCTGAAGGACCTGTTTGGGTTTCTGAGTTAGATGCTGTCCTTTTTTCAGATGTCCCTAAAAACAAAATATATAAATGGAGTGAAAAAAGCGGGCTTTCTGTTTTTTTAGATCCAAGCGGCTATACGGGTATTGCTCCTAACGAAAAAAACAGTGGGGCAAATGGCTTAATTCTAGACGCTCAAGGAAATCTTCTTATTGCTCAACATGGTGATCGCAGAATAGCCTTGGTGGAACAGCCCCTATCTAATGCCGAAGGGTTTAAGTCTGTTGTTGGTCGCTTTGAAGGAAAAAGATTCAATAGCCCAAATGATTTAATCCTTTCAAAAAATGGAGACCTGTATTTTACAGACCCCCCTTACGGGCTTAAAGGAGACAAAGACCCACTAAAGGAAATGTCTGAAAATGGCGTTTATAGACTTGATCCTTCTGGAAAAACTACTCGCGTTTATTCGGGCTTTAACAGGCCTAATGGGCTTGCTTTTTCTCCAGACGAGTCAGTTTTATATGTTGCCAATTCAGACCCAAAAAGGAATCTCTGGAAGTCTTTTTCTATAAACAACGGGGTGCTAGAAAACGAAAAAACCTTTTTTGATGCAACAGGTAAAAAAGGAAAGGGATTAGCCGACGGATTAAAAGTGCATTCTAAAGGATATGTGTTTGCAACTGGCCCTGGAGGAGTCTTAATTTTCACTCCAGAGGGGAAGCACCTTGGTACAATTAAAACTAAGGTTGCAACTGCTAATTGTGCATTCAATGAAGACGAAAGCGCTCTTTATATGACCTCTGATAGCTACCTCACGCGTATACAATTAAAAAAATAAGTCCACATGAAGTTACACCGCATTGAAACTGGAAACTTTATGCTTGACGGCGGAGCAATGTTTGGTGTTGTGCCAAAAGCTCTTTGGGAACGAACAAACCCTGCTGACGCATATAACAGAATAAAAATGGCTGCGCGCTCTTTGCTCATTGAAGACGGAGATCGGCTTGTTTTGATTGATACTGGAATGGGAAACAAGCAGTCCGACAAATTCTATGGGAACTATGCCCTTTGGGGAGACTACGCCTTGGACAGTTCCCTTAAAAAAGCGGGGTTCCATAGAGACGACATTACGGATGTTTTCCTGACCCACCTCCATTTCGATCACTGTGGCGGTGCAATCCAGTATAGTGCTTCTGGTGTTTTAGAGCCCGCATTTAAAAATGCTGATTTTTGGTCTCATCAAAACCATTGGGAATGGGCTATAAATCCAAACTCTAGAGAAAAAGCATCGTTCCTTTCTGAAAACATTTTGCCTATTAGCGAAAGTGGTCAGTTGAATCTTCTGTCAGGGACTGAAAAACAATTGTCTCAAACGGGCTTAGGCTTCAATATTCTTTTGATGGATGGGCATACAGAAAAACAAATGCTCCCTTTGATTAAATATCAAGGCAAGAGTATCGTGTTTGCCGCAGACCTAATTCCAACAGTAGGACATTTACCCATTCCTTATGTTATGGGTTACGATACCCGGCCTTTGCTTACTTTAGAAGAGAAGTCTTTATTTTTAAATGACGCTGTTGAAAATGACTTTTTATTGTTTTTAGAACACGATGCTGAAAATGAACTAATTTCGCTTGAACAAGCCCCAAAAGGGGTTCGCCTTAAAGAAAGTTTTCTTTTTGATGACTATTTTAATTCCTAGTTGATTACTTTTATTGAATAGACTATTTAAAGCCCTAATTATGAAAAACCTAACGCTTTTACTGGTTGCCTTTTTTTCATTTACTGTTTCTGCCCAATATTGGCAGCAAAAGGTAGACTATACAATGTCTGTTGAGCTAGATGCTAAAACAGCAGATTATACTGGTGTTCAAAAGCTGGTATACACCAACAACTCACCCGAAACTCTTTCAAAAGTTTTTTATCATTTATATTTTAACGCCTTTCGCCCCGGAAGCGACATGGCTATTCGCCTAAAAAATGGGGGAGATAGAAATGGACGCTTTAAGGTTAATATAGATTCTCTGTCTGCTTTTCAAAGTGGCTACCTCAAGGTGTCTTCTTTAAAACAAGATGGTGTGCCTACTAAAATTATAGAGTCTGGAACCATTCTGGAGGTAACTTTAAACAAGCCTTTGGCTTCTGGAGCATCTACTTTATTAGATCTAGAGTTTAATGGTCATGTTCCTGATTTAGTTCGTCGAGCGGGTAAAAACTCTAAGGAAGGAGTTGCTTTTTCAATGGCGCAATGGTATCCTAAAATGTCTGAATATGATGTTGATGGTTGGAATACAGACCCCTATACAGGAAGGGAATTTCATGGGGTTTGGGGTGATTTTGATGTAAAAATCACACTCGACAAAGACTATACGGTTGGTGGTAGCGGATACCTTCAAAATGCTGATAAAATAGGAAAGGGATATAGCGACCGAAAAAAAGCAAAGACCAAAAAGGGGAAAATAACTTGGCACTTTATCGCTCCCAATGTGCATGATTTTACCTTTGCAGCAGACATGGACTATATTCACGATATATATCCTGGCCCAAACAATGTTGATCTTCATTTCTTTTATAAAAACAATCCGGAGATTATTGAAAACTGGAAAAACTTACAGCCTTTAACAGCTGAATTAATGGCTTTTTTCAATGAAAAAGTTGGCCCTTATCCTTACAAACAATATTCTGTAATACACGGTGGAGATGGCGGAATGGAATATGCTATGCTTACACTAATAACCGGTAACCGTAAATTTGGTTCTTTGGTTGGAGTAACTGCTCACGAAATGGCACATTCTTGGTTTCAGCATGTGCTGGCAACTAACGAAACAAAACATGAGTGGATGGATGAAGGTTTCACTTCGTTTATTTCTACGCTTGGGACAAATAAAGTTTTGAAAGCAGAAAAGGATTTTCCTCATGAGGGGTCCTATAACGGATATTTTCGTTTGGCTAAGTCTGGTGTAGAACAGCCTCAAAGCACAAATGCTAATAGATACCATTATAATTTTGCCTACGAAAGCACTGCATATAGCAAGGGTGCTGTGTTTTTAGGTCAACTGGGATATATTATTGGAAGAGATAATTTATACAAAACCCTTCAGGCCTATTACAATGAGTTTAAGTTTAAACATCCCGTACCTAATGACATCCGTAGAATTGCTGAACGGGTTTCGGGAATTCAGCTACGTTGGTATCTGACCGATTGGACGCAAACCACAAACACTATTGATTACGGTATCACAAGCGTTGAAGCCAAAGAAAACGCTACCCGCATTAGTCTGGAACGCAAGGGTCTAATGCCCATGCCTTTAGATGTTCTAATTCAATATAAAGACGGCACACAAGAGGTGCACTACATCCCTATTACGTTAATGAGAGGAGAAAAAGAAAACCCATATGGATTGAGCTGGAGTGTTAAGAAAGATTGGTCTTGGGCTGACCCTAATTATAGCTTTTCGATCAACCGCTCCCAAGAAGAAATAGAATTAATTACTATTGATCCTACCTATTATATGGCGGACATAAATCGTGAAAACAACACCTATATAAATGAGTAAAAAACTTACCCTCAGAAGATTAAGGGGTAAGGATTTAATTGACGCTCTTTTTCGAAAAGGTGCTAAAATCCAATCGAAAAACCTCCTCCTAAAGGTTCTTGAGTCTCCTAAAGGTGGCGAAATACTTCGTGTGGGGGTTTCTGTTCCAAAACGAAACTTCAAAAGAGCTGTCGATAGGAATCATATAAAAAGACAGTTGCGTATTGTTTTTAAAGAAGTCCAAGCGGAGGTGCCTTTTTTTGGGGCTTGTATGTTAATTTATAAAGGCCACAAAAAAATCCTTACATCTGAACTTGTTGAGGAGGCACGAGGGATGTTTGTTAAATAAAGTTAGCGCTCTAACAATACCATTCCAACGTGGGGGATTCCATCTTCTAGATAGGGTTGTCCATCAATTTGGAATTTATGTTCTTCATAAAAAAATTTAAGATGGGCTTGTGCAGAAATCTTAATGGTCGTTTTTGGATATATTTTTTTGGTAGCTTCTATTGAAAAAGCAACCAGTTCATGCCCTATTTTTCTTGACCTGAAAGCTTCTGAAACGACAATCCTACCTATGGCATTATGTTCTTTATAAGAAAGGCCACGTTCTAAAATTCTTGAATAAGCAATTAACTTACCTTCTTCTGCTCCTAAAACATGAATAGATGCTTGATCTTTTCCGTCGATATCTTGATAAACACAATCTTGTTCAACTACAAACACCTCTGCTCGTAAGGCAAAAATATCGTGTAATTCTGCCGTGGTTAGTTCGTTAAATTTTTTGTAAAAAAACTCTACCATTACATGCATGGTATTTTATCAATTCTATTCTGATGTCTTCCCCCTTCAAATTCTGTGTTAATATAAACCTCAACCATGGCTATGGCTTGTGGAATAGAAATAAAGCGAGCGGGTAAACTTAGGATATTGGCATTGTTATGTTCTCTAGCGAGAGCAACAATCTCTTTTGTCCAACAAAGGGCTGATCTAATGTCTTGGTGTTTGTTTGCTGTCATTGACGCGCCGTTTCCGCTGCCACAAATAATAATTCCTAAATCTACTGTTTTAGAAGAAACGTCCTTTGCGACAGGGTGAATAAAGTCCGGGTAGTCCACACTTGCCGCTGTATCTGTTCCGTGGTTTGTAACCTGATGCCCCTTGCTTCTTAGATAAGAAACTATCGCTTCTTTGTAATCAACTCCTGCATGGTCATTGCCTATAGAAAAATTCATTTTTTATTTTTTTATAAATGTAAACAAACCTAACATTCTTGTTTATAAGCACACCCTAAAAAATGGACACTTTGTTAATAAGTTCTAATAACGAAAAGGGGGTTTTTAAATCTTGGCATGTGTTGTAATTTTATTTGTTTCATAAAAACTTTTTTAAAAAAAATTATACAAAAAGATGTTTAAAACAATGGTAGTTTATAAACATAAAAAAAATGGATATTATTCTTTTTTTATAATCAATTAAACATATAAGCCGATGTTTATATTATTTTTAATAAGCTCTAAATAAAGTGTTTAAAAAAATTTAACTTATTCATAAAATGTTCATAAGCTACATTATTTAATATTACCTAAAAATAAAGATTAAAAAAATACCGCTATTAACAAGCTATAATAGACACCATTTTTTTTAAAATTTAATAAAAACAAATTATTATTAATGTTAAGACTGTTCATAATAAAAACTGATGTTCAAATTTATTAGAGTAATTTTGTTCTTATGTTTAAAAAGAAAAAGAAAAAAAACTCTTTAGAGCGAAAATTAATAAAACATTTTCGAAACAATCCTGATAAAGAATACAATTATAAACAAGTTGCTTCTGTTCTAGAAATAAAAGACTCTAAAACACGCGATGAAATAATAAAGATTTTAAATAGATTAACTTCAGAAAAAACTTTAAAAAGACCATCTAAAGGACGATATACATTAGAGCCAGCTGGCAAGGAATATTATCAAGGCACCTTAGATGTTACTTCTACAGGAAGAGGTTTTGTTATTTGTGAAGATTTGGAACATGACATCATGATTCCTAAAAATAATATAAACAGAGCATTTCAAGGAGATTTAGTAGAAGTTTATGCTTATAAAAGAAAGCAAAAATCGGGCGCTTTTGAAGGTGAAATAGTAACGATCTTAAAAAGAAATAAAACACAGTTTGTTGGGGTACTACAAATAGAAAATAACTATGCTTTTGTATTAACTCGAGGGCCAAGAATGTATACAGATTTTTTTATAGATAAAAAACAGTTGACTGGTTATACCAACGGAGATAAGGTATTAGTTGAATATACAGATTGGCCTAAAAAAGCAGAATCACCCTATGGAACTTTAATAGAATCTTTTGGACCACCTGGCGAAACAAACACAGAAATGCATGCTATCCTTTCGGATTATGGTTTACCATTAAACTTTCCTAAAGAAGTAGAAGCTGCAGCCAACGCAATTGATCAATCCATCAGTCCAGAAGAAATTAAGAAAAGGAGGGATTTTAGAGAAACCCTATCCTTTACAATAGATCCAAAAACAGCAAAAGATTTTGATGACGCCCTCTCTTTTAAAGTATTAGACAAAGATCGATTTGAAATAGGAATTCATATTGCGGACGTTTCTCATTATGTAAAACCTCACAGTATATTAGACCAAGAAGCCCATGATAGGGCTACTTCTGTATATTTAGTTGATCGTGTAGTTCCGATGCTTCCTGAAGTTTTATCAAATGGGGTATGCTCTTTGAGACCAAAAGAAGAAAAATACACTTTTTCTGCAGTTTTTATAATGAATTCTAATGGGGATATTTTAGAAGAATGGTTTGGTAAAACAGTAATTCATTCTGACCATCGTTTTGCATATGAAGAAGCTCAAGAATTAATAGAAACAAAAAAAAGCAAGGTTTCAGAGGAAATTTCTCTTACAGGAAAACCATATACTGTTCCTGATAATGTTTTGTTTGCCATTTTAAATTTAGACGACATAGCTAAAAAACTCAGATCTAAGAGGATGAAAGCGGGTGCACTTTCTTTTGATCGGGTGGAGGTGAATTTTATTTTAGACGACAACGACACACCAGAAAGTGTATATTTTAAAACATCTAAAGACGCCAATAAGTTAGTTGAAGAATTTATGTTACTTGCTAACAAACAAGTTGCATCTTTTGCGGGAAACAGAAAAGCCCCCCCACCCTTTGTTTATAGAATCCACGACGAACCCGACGCAGACAAACTTAACAACCTTCAAATGGTTGTTTCTAGTTTAGGATATAAATTAGATTTAAAAAATAAAGACGTTAGCAAGTCTTTGAATGTCTTACTTTCAGATATTCAAGGAAAACAAGAACAAAACCTAATAGACACTCTAACCATAAGGTGTATGAGTAAAGCAGAGTATAACGTTAATAATATTGGACACTATGGTTTAGCTTTTAATTTTTATTCCCATTTTACATCACCCATACGACGCTATCCAGACGTTATGGTTCATCGTTTGTTAGAACAACATTTAGCGAAACAAAAAGTTAAAGACCCAGAAACAATTCAAGCTGCCTGTGTTCATTCTTCTCAAAGAGAAATGATTGCAACAAAAGCAGAAAGAGACTCCATTAAGTTTATGCAAATTAAATTTATGGAAGATAAAGTTGGAAAGGTTTTTGAAGGAGTAATTTCAGGAGTAACCGACAGAGGAATATACGTAGAGTTAGCCGATAATAAATGTGAAGGAATGGTCCGAATAAAAGACATAGTAGGAGATTTTTTTAATTTTGACGACAAAACGCACACGCTTATTGGTGAACGATCTAAAAGAAGATATCAGTTAGGGGATTCCATAAATGTAAGCGTCCTTAAAGCGGATCTAGTTAAAAGACATTTAGATTTTAAATTAGAGGAAAGTAATCTCAATTAGAATTACTAAATTTATTAAAAAAAAAGCATCACATGAAACTTCCCATTTTCTTAATCTTACTATTTACCGGATCTTTTGTTTTTGCACAAGAACAAACCCAAGACACCATTACAGCTACTGATGTTCGTTTTGAAGTTCAAAAACGTCCAGAGCGAACAAAAACGATAATGATGAGCCCTTTTACGGGGATCAAATTATACTCAGGCATACAAATAAGGCTAATTCCCTCTTCTGAAAACAAATTAGTTCTTTCTGGAGAAAACTTTGAAACAGTTGTAACCTCTCTTAAAAATGATGTTCTAAAAATTAAGCATTCACTCGATCAAATTTTTAATCCAAAAAACACTTATATAGAGGTGTATTTCTCAAAGCCCCTAGACCTTATTTACTCATTTCAAGGCTCTGTAATTGAATCAAAAGCAACTTTACAAGCAACAAAGATTGATTTAAGGGCGCACGAAGGGTCAAGTATTGAATTGAACATTGATGCAGAAAAAATAACATCTGTTGTTAACACAGGAGCCACACTTAGCCTTAGCGGCAAAACTACGAATCACGAACTTAAAATTCTAGCAGGAGGTATTTGCGAATCCGAAATGCTGTTAACAGAACAAACTACGGTTAAAGTGACCGCGGGAGGAGTTGCATACATTCATGCGTCTGACTTATTAGAGGCTACGGTTAATGTTGGTGGCGTTGTACGTATTCACGGGAGACCAACCAAATTAATTAAACGAAAAAGGATTGGCGGAACCATCACAGAAATGAATTAAAGAAACCTCTTTTTTAGGCATAAAAAAACCCGTGAATTTTCACGGGTTTTTTGTTGAGGCATCGAGCGGATTCGAACCGCTGTAGAAGCTTTTGCAGAGCTCTGCCTAGCCACTCGGCCACGATGCCAGTCCGGCAAAAGTAGTAAATAAAATGTTTTTCTAAGCCTTTTTTCTCTTCCCTTTTCTTTCTAAACTAACTTCTTCAACTTCACCCCCAATTGGCGGGTTTTTCTTGGCAACATTAACACGCACCATCATAACGGTTTGGTGTTCTTTCATCACCCGATCAATAATTCGCCGAACAACTACCTCTAAAAGCTTAGCCCTGACGCCCATTTCTTCTTTTACAATATTGAAAATGGCGACATAGTCTACGGTGTCTTCTAGCCTATCTGTCTGAACAGACTTATCCAGGTTTGTTTTTAGCTTAACATTGACCACATAATCGCTTCCGATCTTCCCTTCTTCTTCCATGCAACCGTGGTATGCATAAAGCTTAATATCCTTAACTCGAATGGTTCCCATAATATCACTTTTGGTAAATATAAAAAAGAGGAGCTAATAATAGTTCTATCCCTTTTTCTTTTTCGATATCTTTGCTAAAATTTATTACATGTCTGAGCACAACGAATCAAGCCATTTTATAGAACAAATTATCCAAGCAGACCTAGATGCAGGTTTTCCTGCCGAAAAGCTACGCTTTCGTTTCCCCCCTGAACCTAATGGATATTTACACATAGGCCACGTAAAAGCAATTGCCCTTAACTTTAATTTAGGTAAAAAGTATAACGCCCCTGTTAATTTACGTTTCGACGACACCAACCCAGCAAAAGAAAGCATCGAGTATGTCAATGCCATAAAAAAAGACATTCGATGGCTTGGCTACGAATGGGCAGAAGAAAGATACGCATCGGATTATTTTGATCAACTTTTTGCTTGGGCAAAAGAATTAATATCGAAAGGCTTAGCTTATGTAGACCCTCAGGATTCTGAAGAAATGGCTGCTCAAAAAGGAACTCCGACCAGAGAAGGAACAAACAGCCCCTTTAGAGACACTTCTTCAGAACAAAACCTTGTCCTGTTCAATGAAATGCAAGCAGGCAAACACGCAGAAGGCTCTATGGCGCTTCGAGCCAAAATAGACATGAGCTCTCCCAACATGCTCCTTAGAGACCCAGTCATATATCGAATACTAAACAAAGACCACCACCGTACTGGTTCTACCTGGTGTATTTACCCTATGTACGACTGGACCCACGGAGAGTCAGATTATATAGAAGGAATCTCACACTCACTTTGCACACTTGAGTTTAAACCCCACAGAGACCTTTACGAGTGGTTTTTAAGCAATCTATCGCCGCTAGAACACCATTATCCAAAACAAAGAGAGTTTGCCCGCCTCAACCTCTCCTACACCGTGACAAGCAAGAGAAAACTCGCAGCTCTTATTGAAAACAAAACTGTTTCTGGTTGGGATGACCCTAGAATGCCAACAATATCTGGCTTAAGAAGAAGAGGGTATACGCCACAAGCACTTCGTAACTTTGTCGAAACAGCAGGCGTCTCTAAAAGAGAGAATGTAATTGACGTATCGTTATTAGAATATTGTGTTCGTGAAGACCTTAATTCAAAAGCGTCAAGAGTCATGGCAGTTCTAGACCCAATAAAATTAGTTATTACGAACTACCCAGAAGGAGCAACCGAAATGCTTGAGGCCGTAAATAATCCAGAAGATGAATCTAAAGGCTCTCGTCTAATCCCTTTTTCGAAAAACCTTTTTATTGAAAGAGATGACTTTAAAGAAGAGGCCAATCGAAAATATTTTCGTCTAACCCTAGGAAAAGAAGTTCGCTTAAAAAGTGCTTACATAATCGAGGGACAAAGCGTAGTAAAAGATTCCGCAGGGAATATTATTGAAATACACTGTACATATGATTCTGACAGTAAAAGTGGATCAGGATCTGAAGCCAGTCAGCGAAAAGTAAAAGGCACAATCCATTGGGTTAGCCAAGACACTTCTATTTCTGCGCAGGTTAATGTATATGATCGTTTATTTAGTGATGAAAGTCCAGACCAGCATAAAGATCAGGATTTCACAGAATTTATAAATAGAGACTCTTTAGGCCAATTAACAGCAAAAGTAGAACCTTCCCTAGTTAACCTTCTCCCAGGAACGAACGTACAGTTTCAGCGCTTAGGTTATTTTGTAACAGACATTAACTCTACTTCTGACAACCTTATTTTTAATAAAACGGCAGGGCTTCGAGACACCTGGTCTAAAAAAAGTAATTAATAAAAAAAGGCTCAATATTGTTGAGCCTTTTTTGTGTTATAAAAGAAAGTTTATTCTTTTTTATTTTTTAGGTTTTGTTCTTTCATTGCCTCACCAATTTGGTTGCTTGCGGAAAAAGACGCCACCATATTATTTAACATATCACTTCCGGCTTGTGGAGAGTTTGGCAGCAATATTAGGTTAGAGTTTGTATGTTCTCCGATGGATTGAAGCGTGTCGTAATGCTGAGTAACAACAATTAGCGCAGAAGCCTCTTGCGAGTTTATTCCAACACCGTTCAATACGTCTACCGACTCCTCTAAACCACGGGCAATTTCTCTTCTTTGGTCTGCAATACCCTGTCCCTGCAATCGTTTACTTTCTGCTTCCGCTTTTGCTTTTTCAACAATTAAAATTCGCGCAGCATCTCCTTCGTATTGCGCAGCAACTTTTTCTCTTTCTGCAGCATTAATTCTATTCATGGCTTCTTTTACTTGTGCGTCCGGATCAATGTCTGTAACCAAAGCTTTTATAATGTCATATCCATAATTTGTCATGGCTTCGTTTAGCTCTCCCTTTACGGCATTTGCAATGTCGTTTTTCTTTTCAAAAACGTCGTCTAACTTCATCTTAGGAACCTCTGCCCTAATTACATCAAAGACATAAGAAGTGATTTGATCTTGAGGATAGTCTAATCTATAAAAGGCATCATAAACGCTGCCCGTCACAACCTTGTATTGAACCGAAACCTTCAGTTTTACAAATACGTCATCTTTAGTTTTGGTTTCTACTATAACATCAAGTTGAAGAATTTTTAGACTCATTCTCCCTGCGACTTTATCGACTAGAGGAATTTTAAGATGTAATCCAGGTTGTCTAACTGCAACAAACTTTCCGAAGCGCTCAATAATTGCTGCGGTTTGTTGCTTTACTATAAATAGCCCAGATGCAAGAAGCGTAAAGACTAAAAAAATGAGAATGTAAGTTGCTATATTCATAAGGTTTAATTTGGGTTATTAAATATGCTTTTTTAGCATTTCTAAACGATCTAATGTACTACTTTTTCCGATTACTTTTATTACCTCTATTATGTCCGGACCAGATAAGCTCCCGACAACGGCCACTCTTAGCGTTTGCATTATTCCGCCCACCCCAATTTCTTTTTCCTTGCAAAATAAAAAAACAGCATCCTTTAGACTCTCGAGTTGGTTTTTGTCTACCAAGGTTTTAATCTCTGAAATTAAGTTGCTTATGTCCAATTTCAATATTTTCTGCAACGCTTTTTCGTCATATGCCGCAGGAGCTTCTAGAAACAGAGCGCACAGCCCGTGGATGTCGTTTAAAAGGACAACGCGCTCCTGTATTAGTTCGCTTATTTTAGATATTTCACCCACGTCAAATGTATTTGTTAAGTCAGGCCTATGCTCTTTTATCAGAGCCTCCATTTCTTTTTGCTTTAAACGCTGTACGTGTTGTTGATTAACCCACTTAGCTTTATCATAATCAAAACGCGCTCCGCCTTTTTGCACATCCTTTAGGTCAAATTCGAAAACAATTTCGCGTAGTGACATAATCTCATCTTCGGCTTTAGTGCTCCAGCCTAATTGGGCTATATAATTTAGATGTGCTTCTGGAAGAAACCCCTTTTCTTTATAGCCATCGAATTCTTTTTTCCATGCAATCGGAAATACAGGATATCCATTTTTATCGCCATCTCTTTTACTTAATTTCCCTTTTCCCGAAGGGTTTAAAATGAGCGGAAGGTGAACGAATTTTGGCTTTTCCCAACCATAAAACTCGTATAAGAGGGTGTGAATCGGTAATGATGGCAACCATTCTTCTCCGCGAATAACTGTTGTTATTTTCATGCAATGGTCGTCAATTACGTTGGCTAAATGATAGGTTGGTGTTCCATCTGCTTTTACTAAAACCTTATCCTCAAGCTCGTTGCTGTTCACCCGAACAGTCTTTCTAATTTCGTCCTCACTAATGACCTCAACATCTGGCAGAACCCAAAGACGAATCGTGTAGGAAGCTCCAGATAGGATTCTTTTTAAGGTTTCTTCTTCAGAGCAATTAAGGGAATTGTCAAAGGACCCTCTATTTAAATAATTGTATTTAAACGCTCCAGTCTCTTTTTCCGCTAAGGTTCTCGCAGCTGAAAGATTTTCTGCAGAGTCAAAGGCATAGTAAGCGCCTTTTTTCTCTAACAACACTTTTATGAACTTCTTATATATTGACTGTCTTTCACTCTGTCTATATGGGCCAAACGACCCTGGTTTTTTCACGCTTTCATCGGGGCTTATTCCTGCCCACTTCAAGCTTTCGAATATATACTCTTCACTTTCCTCTACTTTTCTTTTCTGATCAGTGTCTTCAATTCTTAAAACAAAAGTCCCTTTGTTTTTTTTAGCATATAAATAATTGAATAGTGCAGTTCTAACCCCACCTATGTGAAGAGGGCCAGTTGGACTCGGAGCAAAACGGACGCGTTCTTTCATTGCCTTTTTAGTTTTATGCAAATATACTCTCTCTTCTTCATTTTCCCATCACATGATATTCTGTATATTTGCTGAGATATGGAAAAAGTTCGTTTTTACAACCTGCCTACAAAAACCTTATCCGCAAAAGCGATCAAAGATTGGGTTGTTAAATTAGCCAATCACTATGAAGTGCAAATTGATAATTTTGCAGTTAACTTTATAAACAAAGAACAAATGTTAGAAATGAACCAAAAGCATCTTAATCACGATACACATACCGACATTTTGACTTTCGATTACGGCAATCATCACGTTATAAATGCGGAGCTATTTGTATCAGAGTACATGTGTTCCCTAAACGCGGAAGAAAACGCTCAAACAATTGAAAATGAGATGCTTAGACTTATATCACACGGCTTCCTACACACGCTAGGTTTTTCTGATAAAAAGCTATATCAAAAAATATTAATGACAGAACAAGAGGATTTTTGCCTCACAATGTTCCACGTGAAACAATAAATATGTTTAAATCCACTTATGACGTTATTGTTGTTGGAGCAGGACATGCCGGCGCAGAAGCCGCAGCTGCTTCCGCAAACATGGGCTCCAAAACGCTTTTGGTAACCATGAACCTACAGACCATTGGACAGATGTCATGTAACCCTGCTATGGGAGGAGTTGCTAAAGGTCAAATCGTTCGTGAGATAGATGCTCTTGGTGGTTACAGCGGAATTGTTTCAGATGTAAGCGCCATTCAATTTAAAATGCTCAACCGATCAAAGGGCCCAGCTATGTGGAGTCCTAGGGTTCAGTCCGACCGAATGATGTTCGCTCAGGCTTGGCGCGACCGTCTTGAGCAAACCCCTAACCTTGATTTTTATCAAGAAATGGTTCAAGACTTGGTCTTTGAGGATGACTGCGTTGTAGGCGTTGTTACAAGTTTAGGACTAAAGATCTATTCGAAGACTGTCGTTTTAACCAATGGAACCTTTTTGAATGGTCTCATACACATAGGCGACAAAAACTTTGGCGGAGGAAGAGCTGGCGAAAGTGCATCCACAGGATTAACCTCAACTCTTTTAGAGCGCGGCTTTGAGTCAGGCAGAATGAAAACAGGAACACCCCCAAGAGTAGATGGTCGTTCTCTTGATTTTGATCTTATGGTAGAACAGCCAGGAGATTTGGACCCTGTTAAGTTTAGCTATTCTACCGAGACCAAACCTTTAGCAAAACAAAGAAGTTGTCACATTACGTACACAAGTGATGAGGTCCATGACACGCTCAGAAAAGGATTTGATCGCTCGCCCATGTTCAACGGCAGCATTAAAAGCTTAGGCCCGAGATACTGTCCTTCTATTGAAGACAAGGTAAATAGGTTTGCAGATAAAAATAGACACCAGATATTTGTCGAACCAGAGGGGTGGAATACGGTTGAGTATTACATCAACGGCTTTTCTACTTCTTTGCCAGAAGACATTCAGTTTAACGCGCTGAGTAAGGTAAAAGGGTTTCAGAGCGTCAAGTTCTTTCGTCCGGGTTATGCTATAGAATACGATTATTTTCCTCCAACACAACTAACGCACAGCTTACAAACAAAACTGGTAAAAGGGCTGTTTTTTGCCGGTCAAATTAACGGGACTACGGGCTATGAAGAGGCAGCCGCCCAGGGATTAATCGCAGGAATTAATGCACATCGCTATCACAAAGAAGAATCCGCTTTTATTCTAAAGCGTAATGAGGCTTATATTGGGGTCTTGGTTGATGATTTAATTACAAAGGGCACAGAAGAGCCTTACAGAATGTTTACATCGCGCGCAGAGTACAGAACTTTGTTAAGGCAGGATAACGCAGATATACGCCTAACCCCCATGGGTCATAACTTAGGCTTGGCCAGTGAAGAGCGCTTAAATGCGGTCAACATAAAAAACGAACACACGGCGCTATTAAAAGATTTCTACCAAAAAACAAGTGTGTTGCCAGAAGAGGCCAACACTTTTTTAGAGCCTTTGGGATCATCCCCCATGAGGCAGTCTGATAAAATGATTAAAATATATTCGAGACCCGGCATAGGGCTAAAGCAAATGAAGTCTATTCGCTCAGTTTCTGACTTTTTACACAAGCACCAAATAAACACAGACGTCCAGGAACAAGTAGAAGTTCAAATAAAGTATTCTGGTTATATCGAAAAGGAGAGGCAAAACGCAGATAAGCTTAACCGTCTGGAGGCAGTTGCCATTCCCTCGTCATTTAATTATGACGAGTTAGCATCTTTGTCTCATGAAGCAAAAGAAAAGCTTAACAAGATAAGACCTAAAACCATATCCCAAGCCTCCCGAATTAGCGGGATTAAACCAAGCGACATAAGCGTTCTTTTGGTTTGCCTCGGAAGGTAATGTTTCACGTGGAACAAAAACAAGAATGATGACCAAAAAAGTGTGCACAGTTAAAGATCATTTAGTTTCAGGAGAGACTTTCGACATCTTGTGGGACAAATCGAAAGGCTTTGCAAGGACGCACCCTCAGCCTTCAGAACAAAAACTAGGCTCCTATTACAATTCATCCGACTATATTTCTCATAATCAAAAAACACAATCCTTGGTTGGGCTTCTGTATCGGATCGCAAGAAGAAAGATGTTCCGAATAAAAACAAGAATGTTTAAAAATGAGCTTTCTTATCAGGATTCGATTTTGGATTATGGTTGCGGTACTGGGGATTTTTTACAATATGTCGCCTCTCAATCCTATAAAGTTTGTGGTGTTGAAACAAATTCAGGAGCAAGAAAACAGGCCAATGAAAAGGGGCTTTTAGCGGTAGACTCTTGGGAGAAATTGCCACAAAACCAATTCGACTTGATTAGCCTGTGGCATGTTTTTGAGCATGTGTTAGATTTGGAAGGGTGTATAAACGAATTCAATCTACGCCTGAACAAAAATGGGACTCTGTTAATTGCAGTCCCCAATCTTAACTCTTACGACGCAAAACATTACAAAGAATACTGGGCAGCTTACGACGCGCCTCGTCATTTATGGCACTTTCCTCAAACAGGAATAATAAGCCTCATGGACTCTAAAGGGTTCGAACTGAAAGCAATACACCCTTTAATTTTAGATGCGCTATACATATCATATGTTTCCGAAAAGCACAAGGGATCAAAAACACCTCTGATTAAAGGGGTTTTAAAAGGAATAGTTTCAAACCTTAAGGCAAGAAAATCGGGAGAATATTCGTCTCTGGTTTATATTTTCAAGAAAAAAAACTAGGCCTCTTTTTGGTTTAAAATGCGAGTCATTTTTAAAGCAAAGTCAGAAAAAAGAATTTTCCCATTAGCGTTCCTATCAACAGCATAACAAGTTTCTTCCAATAATTCTACTAGCTTTTGCGCGTTTCCGCCATGTACAAAAGGAGCAAATTTTTCTAAACGGAAGCCTGTAAGAGATTGAAAATTTACCAAAGCATCTGTTCGGTAAGAGACCAAGAGCGCTTGTCTAATAAAACTAAGGCTGTACAATAGAAATTCCTTTTGTACAGTTCTCCCTAAAGCACCAACAGTATTTGCCCAAGTCATCAAATCAATAACTACACTTTTGTTACCGCTAGCCTTAAAAGCTCCGCGTAAACAAGCAACAAAAAGCTCTTCATGCGCCCTTAATTGTTCTATGTTTTGGAAAGATTCGATTGCTTTTCCAAGACTTCCCTCGGAATTAGAAGCATAGAAGCCTGCTAAATTTTCTTCACAACCTAGTTTTATTAGTGCAGCTTGAATCGCTTCAAGATTAATGGGCTTTAATGAGCTTATTTGACAACGCGATTGAATCGTTGGCAGTAAATCTGATTCTGATTCTGCAACAAAAACAAAGAAAGTGTTTGCCGGAGGCTCTTCAATTAGCTTTAGCAGTTTATTACTTGACTCAATACTTAGCTTTTCAACCCCCCAAATTACACAAACCTTAGCGCCTCCTAGAAAAGATTTTAGACTCAACGATTTATACAATCGCTCTATTTCCTCAACACCAATATTTCCTTGTTTATTTTCAGATCCGATGGAGAGCATCCAGTCGTTTGAACTTCCGAAGGGACTGCCGCAAATAAAAGACCTCCATTGTTCAATATAATCGCTACATTTTGGTTTACTAGTAACCAAAGGTGATGTTGCTACAGGAAAAAGAAAGTGTAAATCTGGATGCTCTAGAAAGAACGTCTCCTTTTTTTCGTTTCTTTTATTATCTTCAATAGCCCCTTCCCCCCAGACCAACTGTAATGCTAAAGCAATAGCAAAAGGAAGACCTCCTCTCCCATATTCTCCCGTAAAACACTGACTGTGAGGAATTTGACCTGAAACCAAAGAGGATTTTAATTGTTTTTTTAGGGTTTCTTGTCCTAGAATTTCATTGATAAACATAATCAAAGATAATCTAATTTTAATTTCATAAAGCTTTATACCGAAGAAGCCTTATGTTTCATTTTATTCTTTATTTTTGCGTAAAATTTAAAGAAATGAAGACCCTAGATAAGCTTTCGCTTAACAACGAGAAAGTATTAATACGAGTTGACTTCAATGTTCCTATAAACGAGGAAGGCAAAGTAACTGACGACACCAGAATTAGAGCCGCAAAACCAACCATAGACTATATCCTTTCAAAAGGAGGATGTTGTATTTTGATTTCTCACTTGGGCCGCCCTGACGGCAAAGACGCAAAATTTTCTTTAAAACAAATTCAACAAACAGTTTCAGACATCATCGAAGTCCCTGTCTTGTTTGCAGAGGACTGTATTGGCACAAAAACACAAACCTTAGCCAATAACCTTCAAAATGGGCAAGTTTTATTGCTTGAAAACCTTCGCTTTTATGACGAAGAAACCGCTGGAGATGAAAAATTTGCTAAGCAATTATCCAAGCTTGGATCAGTTTATGTTAACGACGCATTTGGCACCGCACATAGAGCTCATGCATCAACAGCAATTATTGCTTCTTTTTTCAAAAACAAAAAAGCCTTTGGAAAATTATTAGAGCAAGAAGTTTTAGCAATAGACCAAGTAATGAAGACTGGCGAAAAGCCAGTTTTAGCTATTTTGGGAGGAGCTAAAGTTTCTTCAAAGATTACTATCATTGAGAATATTCTGGATAAAATTGACCACCTAATTATTGGTGGCGGGATGGCTTATACCTTCATCAAGGCAGCTGGCGGAAACATTGGAGACTCGCTTTGCGAAGACGAATATTTTCAATACACTAAAGATTTACTTAAACAGGCTGCTGACAAAAACGTTAAGATTCACCTGCCAATTGATGTGGTTTGTACAGACGATTTTGCAAATGACGCAAACAGTCAAATTACCCCTATCGGATCAATACCCGAGCATTGGATGGGCCTGGATTCGGGCCCAGAAAGCATAGTTAAATTTGCAGCTGTAGTTCATGAATCAAAAACAATTCTTTGGAATGGTCCCGTTGGAGTTTTCGAATTCGAAAACTTTTCTAGGGGAACTATTTCGCTAGGAGAAGCAATTGCACAGAGCACAACAAAAGGGGCTTTTTCTCTTGTTGGAGGAGGAGATTCTGTAGCGGCAGTGAAACAATTCGGTTTTGAAGACCGAGTAAGTTATGTTTCTACCGGAGGAGGGGCAATGCTAGAAAGCCTAGAAGGGAAAGACCTTCCGGGAATAGCAGCTTTAATGGATTAATAATCAAGGATTTAATCCCTGTTTATTGGAATGATTTTTGTTAATTATACTAAAGAACTTCTCAAATTGATACTATGAACAAAAAAATTCTGATTTTAGCTTTTATTTTTATTGCCTGCTCTTCCAAAAAAGACCAACGTTATGTCCCTGTTTCTAATGGAAACCTTAACCAAGTTACTGTAGTTATGGGTAACGAAGAGTGGAATGGAGTGCTAGGAGAAACCGTTCGAAACGAAATCGCGACTATTTACGAAGGGCTTCCAATGGACGAGCCTCGTTTCTCATTAAAGCAACTTCATCCCAAAATTTTTGATGGTTTCGCACGCAACAGCCGAAACATTCTTTGGTTCATAAAAGACAGCACCCCCTCTTTCAAATTAGCTCAAGACCAATTCGCAAAACCTCAAATTCTTGCTTCTTTTAGAGGTGAAGACCAAGAGCTTATGGCAGAGTACGTTCGAGAAAACGCGACCCTAATTCAAGGGTTGTTTCAAGAAAACGAACGCAAAGAAAAGCTCAGAAGAATTGACAAATCTAGAGCAAACGACACTTCTCTTGAAGATCGGTTTAATTTTAGATTGACTTATCCAACAGCATATAAAACAGTTAAAGACACAATAAATTTTGTTTGGATAGAAAAATCGGTACAAAAAGGAACCTTAAATTTAGTTGCCTATACAATACCATTAAAGGAAATTTCTTTAAACCCGCTTACTGTTATTAAGAAAATGCGTGATTCAATTGGCAAGATTTATGTTCCAGGAAGGCTACCTGGAAGCTATATGATTACAGAAGAAGCGTATTTACCTTATTTGTTTAAAACAGAATTAGACGGTAAAGAAGCTTATTTAACAAAGGGGATGTGGGAAGTTAAAAAAGACTACATGGCAGGACCTTTTGTAAACTATAAAATTAAGGACGAGCCGAACAATAGGTGGATAATAGTCGAAGGATTTGCTTTTGCACCCTCACTAAGTAAAAGAGATTATATGTTCGAACTGAACACCATTATATCTTCATTTACTCAAAAAGAAAACAGAGAAAATTAGTCTTTCTTTTTGTCAACCTTTGCAGTATCATCACCTTCTTCTTTAGAAGCATTTTTAAACTCCTTGATTCCGCTTCCTAAACCTCTCATTAACTCTGGGATTTTTTTACCACCAAAAAGCAATAAAACTGCAAATACAACAATTACTACCTGGTAAGGTCCAATTGCTAATGTTGGTAGAACTACAAAAACTAATAAACTTGTCATATCATTGATTTTACACAAATGTAAAATAATTATTATAGCGAATCGATATTTTGTAGAGGGAAAGCGCTAATTTTTAACCAAGGGTTTCTTTATATTTGTAAAATATCATGGCAAAATCAACAAAAAAAAGAGGAAAATTAAAAGAAAAACTGCTAAACAAGTACCGTTTGGTAGTATTGAACGAGGAAACCTATGAGGAACAACTTTACTTTAGGTTAACTCGCTTAAACGTAATGATGATTTCGATTTTAGTTATTTCAATTTTTGTTTCAGGAACTGTTCTTCTGATAGCTTCAACCCCGCTAAAAGAATTCATACCAGGATATTCTTCTACAGAAATGAAGGCGCAAGCAGCCGAAAATGCATTTAAACTCGACTCTTTAAGCAACGCTTATAATCAATCAATTCAGTACCTAAACTCCATCCAGAGAGTGCTAGTAGGAGACCTTAAGTTTGATGAACTAGAAGAGAGAAAAATTGATTTAGATACTGTTTTAAAACGATCAAAAGAAATTGTTCCAACCAGCAGACAAGACTCGCTTCTAAGGGCAATTGTAGACCAAGAGGACAAGTATAGCATTCAATCAATCTCGAACAGCAAAGTAGATTTTGTTTTATTTCCTCCAGCGAAAGGCGATTTGTCCCAAGAATATGATCCAACAAACAAACATTTCGCAGTAGACATTGTTTTAAAAGAAAATGCACCGATAAAATCAGTAGCCGAAGGAACCGTAATTTTTTCTGAATGGACGGCGAGTACAGGACATGTAATAATCATTGAACACCCCTACGGACTTATCTCGGCTTATAAGCACAACGCATCTTTGAGTAAAGAACAAGGTGATTTTGTTTCTGCAGGTGAAGTTATTGCAACAGCAGGAAACACAGGAGAGTTAACAACAGGGTGGCATTTACATTTCGAATTATGGAGCGACGGTTATCCTATGGATCCTGAAAACTTTATAGACTTTTCTAAAGAATAACCCAAACATGAAAATAGCTGCTGCAAAAATACTTGCTAGATATATTGTAAATAAGAACAAAAAATGGGTTAATAATCCCGTTAGTTCTCAAAAAAAAACATTTAAAAAATTAATTGCCTCAGGGAGAAAAACCCTTTTTGGCAAAAACCATAATTTCAATACAATAAGCGACCCGACGGATTTTACCAAACAAGTTCCTGTCAGAGACTACGAAGGACTTCGCTCTTATATCGACCGAATTGTTTGTGGAGAGGAAGATGTGGTTTGGCCAGGAAAACCCCTTTATTTTTCAAAAACAAGTGGAACAACTTCAGGAGCAAAATATATTCCAATCACCAAGGAATCCATGCCAACGCACATCTATTCGGCGCGCGACGCCTTGCTTACTTATATCAACTTCACAGGTAAGACAGATTTTATTCAAGGCAAGCAGATTTTTATTCAAGGGAGTCCAGAATTAGATTACAAAAACGGAGTAGCATTGGGACGGTTGTCCGGAATAGTTGCACATTATGTCCCCTCCTATTTACAAAAAAGCAGAATGCCGAGCTGGGAAACAAACTGTATTGAAGACTGGGAAGAAAAAGTGAATGCAATTGTAAAAGAAACAATCCACGAAGACATGACTCTAATAGGAGGAATTCCCTCGTGGGTTCAAATGTATTTCGAAAAAATAAAAGACCAAACCAACCAGAATGTTGGGGAGTTGTTTAAAAACTTTTCTCTCTTTGTCTATGGAGGGGTAAACTTTGAACCCTATAAAAGCGTTTTCAGAAACCTAATAGGAAGATCGGTAGATACCCTAGAGCTTTTTCCCGCTTCGGAAGGGTTTTTTGCTTATCAAGATATTCCAAATGAAGAAGGCCTTTTATTACTTCTCAACAATGGAATTTTTTACGAATTTATTCGAGTAGACGAAATTCAACAGGAAAGCCCTAGGAGATATACTTTAGGCGAAGTAAAAACGGGCATAAACTATGCTTTAATCATTTCTACAACAGCAGGACTGTGGGCTTATAATATAGGAGATACCGTTCGTTTTGTTTCTACTGCCCCTTACAGGCTGGTAGTTACAGGAAGAATTAAACATTTCATTTCAGCATTCGGAGAACATGTAATAGGCAAAGAAGTGGAAACAGCGATGAAAGTAGCAACAGCAGAAACTTCAATTAGAATAAAAGAATTTACCGTTGCACCGCAAGTAAAACCAGAAGAAGGTTTACCCTATCACGAATGGTGTATTGAGTTTGATCATCCGCCCGAGGACATGACCGCTTTCGAATTGAAACTAGACGCTGAAATGGAAAAGCAAAATGTGTATTATAAGGATTTGATCCAAGGAAAAGTATTGAAAAAGCTAGTTGTTAAGCCGATCAAAAAACAAGGCTTTGAAGCTTATATGAAATCTATTGGAAAACTAGGAGGTCAAAACAAAGTACCCCGATTATCCAACGACAGAAAAATTGCAGACGCACTAGAAAAAATAAAATGAACACAAACAAGACACTCATTACAGGGGGACTAGGATTCATAGGGTCTAACTATGTCGATTATATTTTGGAGACAAAGCCACAAGAGAACCTTTTGGTTTTGGACAAGATGACCTATGCTGCAGATCCAAACGCATTGAAACGCTGGCAAGAGAATAAGCAGCTTAACTTTATTCAAGGCGACATTTGTGATGCGGACCTTTTGCAGCAGATATTCAAAGGAAACAACATTCAAGGGGTAGTTCATTTTGCAGCAGAATCGCATGTAGACAATTCAATAAGCAGGCCACAAGCTTTTGTTGAAACCAACATAATGGGTACATTTCATTTGCTAGAAGCTGCTCGAAAAACATGGCTCAACGAAAGGCAAACACTGAAAAGTGATTATAAAAAAGCCCGCTTTCATCATATTTCAACCGATGAAGTTTATGGAGCATTAGGCCCAAATGGAGCCTTTTCAGAAGAGACAGCTTATGCCCCGAATAGCCCCTATAGCGCGTCAAAAGCAGCGTCCGACCATTTAGTTAGAAGCTATTTTCACACCTACAGCCTACCCGTAGTCACAACGAATTGCTCCAATAATTTCGGCCCTTATCAACATTCCGAAAAGTTAATTCCTACCATCATTAGAAAAGCAATTCAAGAAGAGCCTATTCCTATATACGGAACAGGCGAAAATATTAGAGATTGGCTTTTTGTTCAAGACCACTGTTCAGCAATACAACGGGTCTTTGAAAAAGGAACACTAGGAGAAGTTTATGCTGTTGGAGGTGATAGCGAAAAAACAAATTTAGACCTTTGTAAAGCAGTGCTTGAAATATTAGACAAACACAAGCCTCGACCCAATGGAACTTCTTATTCTGAATTAATTACACACGTAACCGATCGATTGGGCCACGACTACCGATACGCAATAGACGCTACTAAAATTAAGACCACTTTAGGTTGGTCAGCCCAAACCTCTTTTGAAGACGCCTTAGAAATAACCGTTTTTCACTACCTTAACCAAGGGAAATAAAATACATATGAAAGGAATTATCTTAGCGGGTGGAAAAGGAACACGACTCTACCCCTTAACCAAATCTGTGAGCAAGCAACTAATGCCAATTTATGATAAGCCGATGGTTTACTACCCATTAGCAACACTAATTGAAGCAGGAATTCATGAAATACTTATAATTACCACCCCAGAAGACATGCCTTTATTTCAAAACTTATTAGGAGATGGGTCTAGAATTGGCTGTAAATTTAGTTATGTAGAGCAGGCAGAGCCAAACGGTCTAGCACAGGCATTTATTTTAGGAGAAGAATTCATTAAGAACGACCCCGTTGCTTTAATATTGGGAGATAATCTATTTTACGGAACCCACTTTGTCGAGCAACTAAAGAAACACGCTTCTTATGATGGTGGGATGATTTTTGCCTGTAAGGTAAGTGATCCGCAGCGCTATGGAATTGTTCAGTTCGATGAAAACCAAAAGGGAATTGACATTGAAGAAAAACCAACGAATCCAAAGTCATCTTACGCGGTTCCAGGAATATATTTTTACGACGAAACGGTAGTTGAAAAAGCAAAAAAGCTCAGTCCAAGTCATCGAGGAGAATTAGAAATAACCGATTTGAATCGTTTGTATATGGAAGAAAACCGATTGCATGTCGAAGTTTTGGACCCCGGAACTGCATGGCTAGATACCGGAACAATAGAATCGTTAATGGAAGCCAGTCAGTTTGTTCAGGTTATACAATCTAGACAAGGAATACTTGTTGGAGCAATCGAAGCGGCGGCGTATAAGTCGGGAGCCATAGACAAAAAACAACTTAGTTTTTTGGCAGATGAACTCGAAAAAACTGTTTACGGAACGTATTTAAAATCGTTGATTTCAGAATAATATGGACGTTATAAAAACATCTATTTTTGATTGTTGGATTATAAAACCAAAGGTATTTAAAGACGACAGAGGTTATTTCTATGAAAGCTTTCAGCAAGAGAGTTTTCAACAATTAACAAAAACAGTATTCAGCCCTATTCAAGACAACGAAGCCTTTTCTACCTATGGTGTTATTCGAGGATTACACTTTCAGGAAACTCCATTTGCACAAGCAAAATTAGTTCGTGCTTTGCAAGGAACCATTTTAGACGTAGCAGTTGACCTTCGAAAAGATAGCCCTAGCTATTGTAAAGTAGTGACCCAGGTTTTAAGTCAAGAAAACAAAGAACAGTTGTTTGTTCCAAAAGGATGCGCACACGGGTATTCCGTGCTAAGTCCCGAGGCAGTTGTATTTTATAAAACAGACGCCTACTATAATCCCGAGGCTGAAGAGGGAATTTTATTCAACGATTCTGAATTAGCAATTGATTGGCAGATTCCAAAATCAGACCGAATATTAAGTGAAAAAGACCTCGAATGGCCGACCTTTAAAAACCTTTAATTGTGAAAAAAATTCTTGTTACAGGAGCCAACGGTCAATTAGGGACAACGCTCAAAAAGCTGAGCCCAACGACATCAGATCACTGGATTTTTAGCACTAAAAGCGAACTGGATATTACCAACAGTAATTCTATTAAAATTTTTTTTACAGAAAACGAATTTGATATTTGCATAAACTGCGCAGCATACACGAAGGTTGAAGATGCTGAAAAAGAAACGGAAAAAGCAAGCGAAATTAATGTAGAAGCGGTTCAAAAACTCGTTTCGGCTTGTAACGAAAAACAATGTTCGCTGATCCACATATCAACAGATTATGTTTTCGACGGTACAAAAGGAACACCTTACACAGAAGAAGATCCTACTGCTCCCCTGAATCAATACGGAAAAAGCAAATTGCTAGGAGAATTACAAATTCAACAAAACTCCAATTCGTTTTACATCATTCGAACATCCTGGCTGTATAGCAAAACACTCGGCTCAAACTTTTATAGTGCTATTCTAAAAAAAGCTCAAAACGGAGATTCCCTAACTGTGGTTAACGACCAAATGGGAACTCCAACCGATGTAGCCAATTTAGCCGCGTTCATCCTAAAAATAATAGACAAAGAACCCGCTATAGGGTTGTATCATTTTTCGGATGAAAAAATAATGACCTGGTATGATTTGGCTGTTCAAATTTTAAAAGAACACGAACTCACGAATCCAATTGCACCCAGCAGCACAGAAAAAGGAGGAGCTGTTCGTCCTAAATACAGTCCACTTATATCGATCAAAAAGTTTTGAAAAACTACAGTGTAATTATACCCGCGCATAACGAAGCAAACTTTCTGAAAGGCTTGCTGCAATCATTGTGCAAGCAAAGCGTTCAAGCATCTGAAATTGTTTTGGTGAATGACAACTCTACAGACCAAACCGAAGCATTGATGGAACGTTTTGCCAAGGAACACAAAAACATACATTACGTAAACCACCCATCTACAGATCAGCATTTGCCGGGCGGAAAAGTGATTCAGGCTTTTTCTTTTGGTTTGAAAAACCTGAAGCAACCGTTTGAAGTCATAGTAAAATTAGATGCCGATTTAATTTTACCCAACAACTACTTCGAAGAACTGTTACCTTTTTTCGAGAACCCAAAAATTGGCATTGCAGGAGGATTTTGCTTCGAACAAAATGCTAACGGACAATGGAAGCGGAACCACCCCATGGGCCACGATCATGTTCGCGGAGCATTTAAGGCGTATTCTAAAGAATGTTTTTCTGCAATCGGCGGTTTGCTCCCAGCAATGGGCTGGGACACCATAGACGAGCTTTTGGCGCGGTTTTTTGACTTCGAAACACAAACCCTAGCTAAGCTTGAAGTAAAACATTTGCGCCCCTTAGGCGCAGGCTACTCAGCTCAGGTAGCACAACTGCAAGGAGCGGCATTCTATTCCATGCGCTACGGGTTTTTACTATCTGTTTTGGCAAGCCTAAAAAATGCCCTTAGCAAAAAGGACACGAATGCTTTTTTTTGTCTACTTAAAGGATACCGAAAAGCAAAACAACAACAACATCCTTTTTTGGTAACTGTCGAACAAGGAAAATTCATCCGAAACTACCGTTGGAGTAAAATTTGGGGTAAAAATTCCCGATAGCGCAACCTTCTTTTTTACCGTCAATTACAAAAGCCCTGCCATTTATTACATATACGCTACCGTTTACGCAGAAGCTTTTTTGTAAAAACAAAAAGCACCTAGCTTATTGGTTTAAAGTTGTTTAAAAAGGCTGATGAAACCACAAAACCTATGTCTTGATTTACATTCCGCCTCCAAAGTCTAGTTATTATTTCGTAAGTTTATTAAAATTAAAAACTAAGCAGTGGGCCTTTTTAAATTTAGAATTAAAAAACGACACAATCATTCTGGAAGGTTTTCAGAACGAAAGAGTATGGTTGGAACCCATTCAAAACCAAGAAAAATTAAATCAAAGTTTGATAACCATACAAGTTCAGTTCACGGTATAGAAGGTTTTAGAGATGAAACTAAAAAAGACCAAGAGAAGACAGATAATTCAGCAAATAATAGGGTACTTCTTGTTTTCACACTATTAATTGTTTTAGTCTCACTGATTTATTACACATAAAATAACCCGATTAAACCTATTTAAAAAAGTGTTTTTAAGCCTATATTATCATGAAAGATAAAATCTGGTTGACATTAAAGTTGGTTCTAGCAATTTTTATAATTTATGCAGGGGCCCAACATTTTATAGACCCAGATAAATTGATTCCTTTTGTACCCTCGTTTTTACCATATACTGATGCCATAATATATATCTCAGGGTTGGTTGAAATTTTATTTGGTCTTGCTTTATTCTTCAAAAACCAGGCACACCGGGGTACATGGGGAATTTTCATTTTGATGCTTATTTTTTTGCCAATTCACGTATGGGATGGTTTTTCTGAAACCCCTGCGATAGGAAGCCATAATGCGGCAATGATAAGACTGCCTTTTCAGGGTTTAATAATCTTTATTTCCTGGGGGTAAAAAACAGTGTTTTAACTCACAACCAGTTTAAGAAGCTATGAAAGACCACAAATTAATATTCTTTTTTTTACTGTCGTTTTTTTCTTATGGTCAAGAAAGAGAAGAAGCCTTAATTGCTCAAAACAACATATTTACGGTTTCGTATAATGAGATTTATGAACAACCCAATTGGGTAGAATATAAAGTCCGGAAGATTGCTAAAAAGGCCGACAGGGAGGGCTTGAATTTTTATACCGTAGACAGTGTTTGGACCTCAAACAATGCGGACTATAAAAACAATATTTGGGACAAAGGGCATTTGGCACCAGCTTCAGCCTTTACTGACTCTAAAACAAACCTAAAGGCAACATTTTCTTATTTGAACTGTGCCTTGCAGCACAATAAATTAAACAGAAAAGAATGGAAGGAGCTTGAAGAACAAGTTAGAGCTTGGGCTAAAGATTATGGCGACCTGGGGGTTCGGGTAGAGCTTCATTTTGAAAAAAACCACCTTATTTTACCTACGGGTGCTCACGTACCCTCTGCTTTTACAAAAATAATAACCTTCCCCAACGGAGCTACAAGGTGCTATTATTTTCTCAATCAGGACACTTATGATAAAGATTGGAAGGAATTTGAAGTTCAATGCTCCTAAACAGTCCAAATCAAGTAGATTTCCGCACCTTTCTTTAATTAAAAACGGATTGATAGAAGCTTAGTTTATTTTTAAGCATAAAAACAACAAATTTATGAACAAATATTTAAAACAGTGAAAGATCTCTAAGCCCTTTGTAGGCCTATGTTTGTTCTCTATTAGCCGAAAACTCAAGGCTTCAAAATTAAGTTTATTAACATAATAATGGTTTTACATTGATATAATCCCTACATTTGCAACCAATTAAAAAATATAATTATGAGTAATCACAACGGAACTGTAAAGTTCTTTAACAACGCAAAAGGATTTGGATTCATCACAAACGAAAGTGGAGAAGATATTTTTGTACACGTAAACAATACCCAAGACGAAATTACTGAAGGAGACAAAGTTAGCTACGACGTGGAGGAAACCCCTAAAGGTCTTAGCGCTATCAACGTTAGTCTAGAAGACTAATTCGTATAAAGTATAGTGTAAGAAGCCCTGCCAAACGGTAGGGCTTTTTTTTGTCCAAAAACTAAACTTACCCGCTCCAAGCTACACTGAAGTGCATTGTGCGCGCAATATTAAATAATCCATCGACCTTTAAACAATAAAGATGAGCAATATAAGATTGATCTAACAAATTCTGTAAACCTTCTGAAAAGGATAATTTTTTAGAACTAAACCCCCGATTTTTAATCCATATAAGATCATGTTAAGATACTCGATCACTTATTTATTAGAATTATAGGCTTTGGGAACCCATTATTACTAAAGCATATTTTTCACTACCCTAAAAAATATAATATAAATTAGCTTTAAATCAAAGTGTTTTTATAAATTCGCCCTTAAATGCATTTTAATAAAAAAGATTCTAAAAAACAGTTTGTTAAAAATATAATAGCATCATTCCTTTTGGTGTCCTTGTTGTTTCCTACTGCTTTCAAGTTTGTTTCAATTTTTGATAAACATGAACACATCTTATGTTCTGAGCAGCAGGTCCATGTTCATGAATCCACTGTTAACTGTGAAATTTGCTCCTTTCATTTTACCTCTTCAAATTATAATTTAGTTCAACAAAACGAACTAGAAGGACTTTCAATTTCAGAAAAAAAACTAGAAAGGAATGGTTCTTTTTTGCATCATTCGTTTACAATAACAAACATTCAACTTCGTGGACCACCTGTTTTATCATAAATAGTAAACTATTTTTTTATGTTAATTCAACCAATCCATGCGAATTTATTTCCTTACGATTCTGCTTTTAACCAGTTACTCGTTATTTTCACAAATTTGTGACTATACCCTTATGGGCTTAGTTACTGACTTTCATGACGGATCTGTTCTTGTTGGCTCAACAATAATTGTTGCTGGAACTGAGCGCAGTTTTGTTACTGATTTTGATGGTAAGTTCATAATCCCAGATTTATGTAATGAGACCTATTCCATTCAAGTATCTCACCCTTATTGTCTAACCAAAGGTTTTCGTGTTACCGTATCTGGAAACATGGTTGAGACTTTTAAATTAGAACATCATTTAGATGAACTTAATGAGATTACTGTCAACGGAAAGGTTTTAAGTAATCAATCTAAAACATTTCAAGAAAATATAATTAACAAAGATGAATTAGAACGCTACAGTAGTGGTTCGCTAGGCGATGCCTTATCTAGCCTAAGTGGCGTTTCTTCATTGAATACAGGAAATACTGTAATTAAGCCAATGATTAATGGGCTTCACAGTAGTCGTGTTGTAATTATAAACAATGGAGTACGTATGGAAGATCAAGAATGGGGGGCTGAACATGCGCCTAATGTTGATATTAATGCAATTAACAGACTATCCCTAATAAAGGGGGCAGGAGCTCTTCAATATAGCGGAGATGCTATAGGGGGAGTTATTATTGCTGAAGCAGCAAAGGCTCCTTTTAAAGATAGTCTTTTTGGGAAAACTCAACTTGGTGCTGCCTCAAATGGTAGAGGGATGTTTTTCAATTCTGAGTTAACAAAGAGTTACGATACTGGGTGGCATACAACTTTACAAGGTAGCATGAAACAATTCGGTGATTTTGAAACCGCAGATTATAAATTGAGTAATACTGGGGTATACGAACGTAATGCTCTTTTGAAGTTTGGACTCAATACCTTCGATTATGGATTTGAGGCATTATATTCTTTTTTTAAAAACGAAATAGGAATATTAAAAGCTTCACATTTGGGAAGTGCTCAAGATTTATTCAGAGCTATTGAAAGTGACAGTCCTCTTGTTGTAAATGAATTCTCTTATGATATCGAAGCTCCCAAACAGGATATTACTCATCATTTAGCCCGAATTAAAGCACACAAAAGGTTGGGTGATTTCGGGAAATTAAAATTTCAATACGATTACCAAAAAAACAAAAGACTTGAATTTGACATAAGAAGAGGATCGGATCGAGGTAAAGCTTCCTTAGATTTGGAATTGGACACTCATACTTTAATGCTTGATTTGGATGCTAAAGCTTCTGATCAATCAAATTTTAAAGTAGGTTTTATGGGAAGTCATCAAAAAAACTTTGCCAAAAATACCGGAGTTCGAAGGTTAATACCGGATTATGATAAATACGATTTTGGAGCATATGTTATTGGTGATTATCTTGCAGATGAGCAATGGCTTTTTGAAGTTGGTGCACGATTTGACTATACAACGATGAATGTATTTAAATTTTATAGAACCTCTTTTTGGGAATCTAGAAATTATAATCAACAGTTTTCCGAATTGGTAGTTGAAGATTTTGGAGCGCAGATTTTAACTAATCCGAAACTCGATTTTAATAATTCGTCTGGTACTATTGGAATAGTTAACAGTTTTGATGAAAAACATAAGATGTATTTTAATTATTCGCTTACCTCTAGAATTCCAAACCCTTCTGAACTTTTTAGTGAGGGGTTACACCATTCTGCCTCTAGAATTGAGCTAGGCGATTTATCTTTCGATTCAGAAATTGGACATAAACTTTCCTTTACATTGGAACGAAAAGATGATAAATTTAGCTATTCAATTAATCCATTTATTAATAATATTTCGGATTTTATCGTCATCGAACCTGTATCGATAACTAATACAATTAGAGGTACTTTTCAGGTTTGGGAATATCGTCAAACGAATGCTCAATTATTAGGAGTTGATTTTAATGCTTCCTATATTATTAATAAGCTGGTGCAATTCAACCATCAGTTATCAATCGTAAAAGGACAAGATAAAACTCAAGATGAAGCCCTGATAAACATGCCCCCAGTAAATACAACAAATGAAATAGTTTATTACAATAACAAGTATAGGAATTTACGATTGTCATTACAAAGTGAATATGTATTTAGACAAAACGAATTTCCGGAAACAAATTTTGAGGTGTATATTCCCAACACCGAAACTTTTGAAATGGTTGAGGTTAGTTCACCTCCACCTGCATATCATCTACTCGATTTCAATTCAACAATTGATTTTGATTTTTCTGAAAGATCGACTTTAACTGTAGGTTTTCAAGTTACAAACCTGCTAAATGTTTCTTTCAGAAATTATTTAAATCGTCTGCGCTTATTTGCAGATGATTTGGGAAGAAACTTTTTATTAAACATCAAATTAAAATATTAACAAACACAATAATCTTATGAAAAATATTTATTTATTACCAGCCTTACTTTTTACTCTTTTATTATTAGGGTCATGTTCAAGTGACGACGATACTCCAGAATTGGTGAACGAAGAGGAATTAATAACTACACTAACAGTTACTCTTGTTCCTGAAGGTGGAGGAACATCCATTAACTTAACAACCCAAGACTTAGATGGAGACGGGCCAAATGAACCAATAATTTCAGTTTCTTCTAACCTTTCGGCAGGTGTAACTTATAATGGAAGTATTTCACTACTTAACGAAACAGAGAGTCCTGCAGAGAATATAACAGAAGAAGTAGAAGAAGAAGCAGATGAACACCAGTTCTTTTTCACAATAGGCTCTGGCTTAGCCATTACTGCAACTGCTACTAATTTTGATTCTGATGGAAATGCTTTAGGAACAGAGTTTTCTTTGGTTGCAGTTGATACAAGCACAGGTTTACTAACCTTTACTTTACGTCACGAACCAAATAAACCAGCAGATAATCTTGCAACTGCAGGAGGAGAAACAGATATCGAAGCTACTTTTACAGTAACAGTAGAATAGACCTTTAAATCCTTTTAATTAAACACCCCTTGTATTTAAAACATGGGGTGTTTTTTTACACAGGGGTTTTTAAAATTGACACACAAAAGATTTCACCTGAAGTATCAGCTACATTCTTGTTTGATAAGTATAGAGTTCGTAATACCTTCCATTTGCAGCAATCAATTCTTTGTGTTTACCACGCTCCACAATATTCCCATCTTCTATTACTAAAATCTGATCTGCTTTTTGGATGGTGCTTAAACGGTGCGCAATTACAAAGGTTGTCCGATCTTGCATTAAAACAGCAAGACTTTTTTGAATAAAGGCTTCACTTTGTGTGTCTAAATTTGAAGTTGCTTCGTCCAAAATTACAATCTTGGGCTTTGCTAATAGTGCTCGTGCAATTGAAATTCTTTGTCTTTGCCCACCCGAAAGCTTTACACCACGCTCTCCAATCAGAGTATCCAAACCATCATCAAACCGATCTGTAAACTCATTAACATAAGCGCCATTAACAGCCTCTAAAAGTTCTTTTTCTGTTGCGTCAGGTCTTGGAAACAAAATATTTTCACGAATGGTTCCTTCGTATAAAAAATCGTCTTGAAGCACAACCCCTAACTGGCTTCTAAAGCTCTTTAAGTCAACCTGAGATAAATCAACTCCATCAATCAAAACTTGACCTGAACCTGGATTCAAAAAGGCAGTTGCCAAACCAGCGATTGTAGTTTTTCCAGAGCCTGAGGATCCAACCAAAGCGGTTACACTTCCTTTTGGAGCTTCAAACGAAATGTTGTGTAATACTTCTGTTTTATCGTCATAACTGAACGTAATTTTTTTGAAGGATACATTTCCTTCAATTGCATTTAAGGTTTTGGTTCTTATCTCAAGGTCGTTTTCTTCTGCTACAGCCATCAGTTCTTGGGTCCTGTCCAGACCAGCAAAAGCTTCGGTAAGCTGACTCCCAATATTACTCATCTGAACTATGGGAGCAATCATAAAACCAAGAAATAATGTGAAAGAAACAAACTCACCATAGGTCATCGTTTCTTGCATTATAAAATATCCACCCATTCCCATAATACTTGCCGAAGCAAGGCCTAATAAAAAAGTAGATGAACTAGTCATAAGGGCAGTTGCCGTTAGACTCTTTTTAACATTTTGGAATAAATCGTCAACTCCTTTTTCAAAAACTAGCTGCTCCTGTTCTTCGGCATTAAAACCTTTGATTACCCGAATACCGTTTAGGGTTTCAGTAAGACGCCCAGTAACTTCGGCGTTTATTTTTCCTCGTGCTCTAAAAATAGGTCGGATATAGCCAAAAGCTTTTAATGCAATTACAGCAAAAATGGCAACTGGAACCAAAACAAACAAGGTCATCTGAGCGTTTATTTGAATTAAAATAACCAAAGAAATAACCGCGGTAATACTTCCCCCAATCAGCTGAACTAATCCCGTACCGACTAGGTTTCGAACTCCCTCAACATCTGTCATAACCCTAGAAACCAAAGCTCCAGACTTGTTGTTGTCAAAAAAACTGATGGGCAACTTAAGTAGTTTTTGTTGCACTTTTGCTCTAAGAATAGAAATTAAATGTTGCGCTTCTACACTTAAAAGGCGCGTCAATGAAAATGAACTTATTGATTGAAACAGTAACGCCGCGCAAACAACAATTAGCAACATCATTAAAGCATTTGTGTCCTTTGAAGGAATTACTTCATCAATCAAATTTTTACTTGCATATGGGAGGACCAAGCCAGTCAAACTCCGAACTATAATAAGAAATAAGCCTAAAGAAACTATTTTTCTTCTGGGCCAAATAAATTCTTTGAACGCCCAACTGAAGGAAACATTATTTTTACTCATATATTTGTTTAAGCTACAAAATTAAGCCAAAACATCGACTTCGAATCTTCTGGATCCAAGTCTTTCGAATAGATTATATATGAACGAAGAATTATTATTGCCGTTTCCCCTTGAAGTGTACATTGCCATTGGCGTGTTTTTTGGTGCAGTTGGCGCATATCTTTCAGAAAAAAGAGAAAGAAGTCATTCTTTAGGGTTTTGGATTGGTTTTCTCTTCGGGTTTTTAGGCGTACTTTTTTTGCTTGTTTTTCTAAAAAAACAAAAAGACACTTCTTCTAAAAATTAATTTTAAATCAAAAAATGAACCATGGTGTTGTCGTGATTTTAAAATCAGAGTTTAATAAATGAAACAACTACTCTTAAAAATAGCTTCCGCACTGGCACTTGTTTTTACTTTGTTTTCTTGTCAAAGTGAGATTGTAAAGATTAATACATCTAGCGGAGCAATAGAAATTCCATCTGAAGAGTTTTTAGAAATCGTAGGAGAAGCCTATTTCTATGGCTATCCATTGGTCCTAATGGATTACACAAAAAAGGTTTCGACAAACATCGAAAGCCCAGACCCTTTGCGCCCTTTTGCTCCGGTCAATCAAATAGCCCATTTTAGAGCATTTCCAGACCATAATCTTACGGCTGTTGTTAAGCCAAATGTAGACACCTATTATTCTATTGTGTGGTTTAATTTAAGAGAAGAGCCACAAGCTCTCTCAATACCTGCCACCGAAAGGTATTATTTGCTACCATTTATGGATGCTTATTCGAATATTTTTGCTTCTCTTGGCACACGAACTACCGGGACAAAAGCCCAAGATATATTACTTGCTGGACCAGAATGGAAAGGGGAGGTTCCTGAAGGGCTCCAACTAATTCAAGCACCTTCTGAAACTGTTTGGATGTTAGGAAGAATACAAGTAAATAGCACGGAAGACGGTTCTAGCACAGTTAGAGATATTCAAGAAAAGATGCGTTTGGTGCCACTAAGTGCTTTTGGCAAAAAAGAGTATACTCCCCCCAAAGGAACTTTTGAAACAGAAAGCTTAAACATTGTCCCCGTAAAGGAACTTCGGAATCTAGATATAAATGCATATTTCGATAAAGTCCTCCATTTGATGAAAGAGAATCCTCCAAGCGCAAAGGATTCTTTGATCGTAACCAAAATGGAAAGAATTGGATTAATCCCAGGAAATAAAGCCCAACTTCATTCGGACAGTTTTATTTTAAATAAAAAGCTTCAAGTCTTACCGGAATTCATACATAAAAAAATGGAAGATCGGCGCGCGAATCCTGACCCCAATTTAATTTTTAATGGGTGGACTGTCATTTACGAGAACATTGGGACCTATGGAACTGACTATAAACGCCGAGCTTTTATTGATTTTATAGGGTTAGGAGCAAACATTCCCGAAGATGCAGTTTACTCAAATTTAACTTATGATATAAACGGAAACCCTCTGGATGCAGGGACAGATTATCAAATCCATTTTGAAGCAGACAAGCTACCTCCAGTTGATGCTTTTTGGTCATTAACAGCCTATAATAAGAATGAGTTTTTGGTTAAGAACGACCTTAACCGATTTGCCCTTGGAGATCGAGATGATTTGATTTATAATAAGGATGGGGCATTAGACCTGTATATTCAATCGAGTCCAACAGCAGAAGAAAAGCTTAACAACTGGCTGCCAATTCCAGAAACAGGTCCTTTTTATTTAACCCTAAGACTGTATTGGCCAAAAGAAAAAGTTCTAAAAGGAAATTGGAATCCACCTTTAGTACTCCCATCAAAACAAGAAAAACAGTAATTCAATCTAAAGACTTTTAAATAATGAAAAACACTATACAACAATTCTTAAAAGACACAGGGGCAAAAATACCCCTTGTGTGTGGCCCAATGTATCCGGGATCTAACCCTGAATTAATTGCAGCCGTATCGGAAGCTGGTGGATTTGGAGTTGTCCAGCCTGTTTCACTAACCTCACTTTATGGACATGACTTTAGAGAAGGGTTACGGTTAATTAAAAAATTGACCAACCAACCCTTTGGAGTTAATTTTACCATTTTTGGCGGAGCTAACAAAAAGTACCATCAGCAGATGCAAGAATGGATGGAAATCTCTATTGAAGAGGGAGTAAAATACTTTTTGACTTCATTGGGGAAGCCGCACGCTATTGTCAATGCAGCAAAACAGCACGGGATCAAAGTTTATCATGACGTACCCAACAAAAAAGTAGCCTTGGCAATGAGAGATGCAGGTGTAGATGGGTTGAATTGTATTAATTGGAGAGGGGGAGGTCAAACGGGTATTCAGTCTGCCGAAAAATTCATGGAAGAGTTACACGACATTGATATTCCTTTAATTTGCGCAGGGGGTATTGGAAATGCAAATGATTTTCAAAAGGTACTTGATATGGGATATGCTGGTGCACAATTAGGGACACGTTTTCTTGCAACTAAAGAATGTATTATTACTAATGGATATAAGCAAGCTATTGTAGATTCTAAGGAAGAAGACATTGTTTGGACGAAAAAAATTGCAGGAAATAATTCTTCTTTAATAAAAACAAAAGACATTATGCGCGGCGGTTTACGGACGGGGCCAGTAATTAATTTTATGCTGCGACAGCCTAAATTAAAAAAATACGCTCGCATGTACTTAATGAGCAAAGGAATTAAAAATTATAGCAAAACTACTTTTGATGATTCAGTCCAGTTTTGGCAGGCAGGGAAAGGAGTTGGGAATATAAAATCTATTGAGACTGTTTCAGATGTAATTAAGGAATTTAGTCAAGATTGGCAGCACTAAATCATCAACGTAAAAGGATTTAAACAGGAATTTAATTCAAAACAAAAGTGTTTGAAGAGCTATTTATTTTCTTAAAATTAGCTTAGTAGCTTCATAAAGTAAAACCCCAACAGGCCCCAGCATAAATGTTGCCAACAGCGGAATTATAATCCAGAGGTGTTTAATTTTCTTGGATTTAGCCTCTCTTAATATCCAGCATCCTACCCAAAAATCGAAGGCAAGGTAGTGCAGCCATCCTGCGGCGATTAACTCGGGAGTACTGTTTTCATACAAAGCAATAATACCATCTAATGATGAAAAATCAACACTCCCCATTCCACCATTTACAGTCATAAAATAGAGATAAAAAAAGCTCAGTAACAAGGGTATAAATGGACGTTTCGAAAGAACAATTGTGAACTTCCAATTAGGGACGAAAAGCAGCAAGACCCAGGCACCTAAAATACTCGTGTTACAAATTGTAAATAAAAGTTCAGTTGTTTCCATGTTTATTTTTTTATTAAACCGAGTTCAATCAATCGTTGATGTAAAAAGGCTCCGGCAGTTATATCTTCGTATGCTTTGGGATGTTTCTCAGAAACACAATTAGACAAGCAATTTAAGGGCATTTCAGCGATAGGATGCATAAAAAATGGAATGGAATATCGAGAATTACCCCATGCCTCTTTAGGAGGATTAACAACTTGGTGAAGAGTAGATTTTAGTCGGTTGTTTGTTAGCCGTGACATCATATCGCCCATATTAATGATTAGCTCGTCTGGTTCTGCAAACGCATCAATCCATTTCCCTTGATTTGTAATGACTTGCAAACCCTTTCCTTGAGCACCCATAAGTAAGGTAATTAAGTTTATGTCTCCATGAACAGCAGCTCGGAGGGCGCTTTGCGGCTCTTGTGTTATTGGCGGATAATGAATTGCTCGCAAAATGGAGTTTCCATTGGCAATAAAAGCATCAAAATAATGCTCCTCTACTTTTAAGTGAATTGCAATTGCTTGAAGCACATGTTGAGCTGTTTTTTCTAGGAGCTCATAGGTGTGTTTTCCCACTTCATTGAATTTAGGGCACTCGTTCACAAGTAAGTTTTCGGGGTAAAGCTTTGTAACATGATTTTCATATTGTCCAAAATGCCAAAATTCTTTTAGGTCCCCTACCGTTCTGTTTTTAGCGTGCTCTTTTCCAAATGAAGTGTATCCTATTTGTCCCCCTCCACCTTCGACCTCATATTGTTTTTTAATTTCTAGTGGAAGTTTAAAAAAGCTCCTGATTTCGCAGTAAAGAGCTTCCATGAGTTCAGAAGACAGAAAATGTCCTTTTAGAGCTACAAAACCAATTTCTTCAAAAGCAGTTCCTAACTGTGAAACGAATTGTTGTTTTTTGTTTTTATCGGAACTTAAGAAGTCATTTAAATCTACTTTAGGTATATGTTGCAATGGATTGATTTGTTAATGATGTAATAAATTTAGTTTAATAGTTGCATTTTGGCAATGTACTTTCCAACCACGTCAAATTCTAAGTTCACACAGGTTCCCGTTTTAAATTCATGAAAATTTGTGTGTTCATAGGTGTATGGAATTATAGCAACAGAAAATTCGGAAATACCAGAATCGATTACTGTTAAACTAACTCCGTTAATGGTTATTGATCCCTTTTCTATGGTAATGTTTTTCATTTTAGGATCATATTCAAAAGTGTAAGACCAGCTGCCGCCTGTTTCTTTAATTTTTGTGCAACGACCAACCTGATCAACATGCCCTTGAACAATATGACCGTCTAGGCGTGCACCTAATTTCATTGCTCGCTCCATATTAACTTTTGCACCAACGGTCAAATCAGAGAGGTTGGTTTTGTCTAAACTTTCTTTGATAGCAGTAACGGTGTATTGACTATCAGAAACATCAACTACAGTTAGGCAAACTCCATTATGGGCAACGCTTTGATCTATTTTCAATTCAGTTGTTAAGCTACTTTCCATAGTAATGTGAAGGTTTTCATCTTCACGAATTAATTTCTTTACTTCTCCAAAACCTTCTATGATTCCTGTAAACATTTCCTAGATTATATTGATTAACTTTGTTGATCTAAATTACTAATAAATCAAGGATTTGATGGAAGAAGCCCGAAAAATAAAAGTAGGAATTTCAATTGGTGACCCCAACGGAATTGGAATTGAAGTCATCTTAAAAATTTTTGAGCAAAAAGAGCTCTTTGATTTTTTCACTCCTGTACTTTATGGAAACATGAAGCTAATTAGTTTTCAGAAAAGACATTTGAACCTAAAAACCTCTCTTAGCCCCCATAGGGAAGGGGGTTCGTTAAGTGCTAGCCAAATTAATGTTGTAGATGTTTGGACCACAGCATTCGAGACCACCTATGGAAAGTCTACTCCCGAGGGAGGAGCCCACGCACTAAAGTCCTTAGAAGCAGCTACCAAAGCCCTTAAAAACGGAGATGTAGAAGTTTTGGTTACCGCTCCAATTGACAAACATAACATTCAATCCGACACCTTTAATTTTCGGGGGCATACTGATTATTTGGCAAATGAATTAGGAGGCAAAAGCCTTATGTTCATGATTACCGAGGGACTAAAAGTCGGTTTGCTAACAGATCATGTGCCGGTAAGTGAAGTTGCCAGTTTAATTACCCCTGAGCGGATTGAAGAAAAAGTATTTTTAATGATGCAATCCCTTCAACAAGATTTTGGAATTTCAAAACCTAAAATTGGAGTTTTAGGAGTAAACCCACACTCAGGAGATCAAGGAATTATAGGAAGTGAAGACGACCAAGTCCTCCGACCCGCTTTGAAAAAAATCTATGAAAAAGGAAATCTTGTTTTAGGGCCTTATGCAGCGGATAGTTTTTTCGGAGCTCAAACCTATACTCAATTCGATGCGATTTTAGCCATTTATCACGACCAAGGCTTAATTCCATTCAAAACGTTATCTTTTGGTCAAGGGGTTAATTATACAGCAGGATTATCTAAAATTAGAACCTCCCCAGATCATGGAACAGCTTTTGAAATAGCAGGAAAAGGAGAAGCCCATACAGACTCCTTTAAAGAAGCTCTGTTTGCTGCTCGCAACATCTATTTTGAGCGAAGCGCAAACGAAAATATAAGCGACTAAACCCTAGTAATTGACAATTTTCTAAGGAAAGCTTTTTGGTTGGTGTTTTTTTGTTAAATTTGCAGGCTCAATAACTATTGAATGGAACGCTCATCTGAATTTATGTTGGCCTTTGTTGGCCTTAAAGAAGGAGTTCACCAATTCAATTATGATATTGAAAATACGTTCTTTAAAAAATTTGATTTTAATGACTTTTTTGACGCAAAAGTAAAGATATCGTTGACTTTAGATAAAAAGTCAACCCTTCTGAAACTTAATTTTAAAGCCCAAGGAAGTGTAGAAGTTGCTTGTGATGTTACCGACGAGCATTTTGATTTTCCAATTGACACAAACTTTGATTGGATTGTAAAGTTTGGAGATGATTATAACAACGACAACGATGAAATCTTGATTATTCCTCATGGGAGCTATGAAATTGATGTAGCACAACCCATATATGAAATGATTGTTTTAGCGATTCCAGCTAAAATTGAACATCCAGGAATTGAAGACGGGACACTAGAATCAGACATATTAAATAAACTAGAAGAATTACAACCCAAAGAGCGTTTACTTCCGCAAGAAGAAAGTGACCCTCGATGGAATAAATTAAAAGACTTACTAAAACAATAAAATGGCGCATCCTAAGAGAAAAATATCGAAAACAAGAAGAGACAAGAGAAGAACGCATTACAAAGCGACTCCCGCTCAAATAGCTGTAGATTCAACAACAGGTGAATCTCACTTGTACCACCGTGCTCATTGGCATGAAGGGAAACTATTCTACAAAGGTAAAGTCTTAATCGACAGTACAGAAGTAGCTGAAGCTTAAAAATCATTTAACTTTACATGAAAACGCTCTCTAATTTGAGAGCTTTTTTTGTGAAAAAAAGTTTGTATCGAGTAAAAATCTAGTATATTCACTATACAAATGCTAGAAGATTAAGCAAGCATTTCAATGAAAAGCAAAAACTCAAAAGGCATCAAATCTGCCATTACCGCTGTTAGTGGTTACGTCCCCTCTGATGTTTTATCCAATAGCGATTTGGAAAAAATGGTAGACACCAACGATGAATGGATTTTTAGTCGAACGGGAATTAAAGAGCGTCGAATTGCTCGAAACCCGTTAGAACCAACTTCATTCTTGGCAATTCAGGCGGCAAATAAGCTCCTTAAAAAACAAAAAATCGACCCCCTAAGTATTGATTTAATAATATTAGCCACGGCCACACCAGACATGCCTGTTGTTGCAACAGCTGCATATATAGCATCCGAAATCGGAGCTCACAATGCCTTTGGGTTTGACCTTCAAGCGGCCTGTTCAGGCTTTTTATATGGAATGTCAACTGCTGCTGCCTATATTGAATCAGGACGTTACAAAAAAGTACTTTTGATAGGCGCAGATAAAATGTCTTCAATTGTAGACTACACAGATCGCGCAACCTGTATTATTTTTGGAGATGGAGCAGGAGCTGTTCTTTTTGAACCCTCAGAAAACGAATTTGGATATGAAGACTCCTATTTAAGAACAGATGGCTCAGGAAGAGATTCCCTTACCATTAAATCAGGAGGCTCATTATACCCTTATAACGAAAGCACATTTGCAGAAGGCGGACATAACATAAAGCAAGATGGACAAACGGTATTTAAGAACGCAGTTAAGAACATGGCTGACGCCGCAGAACAAGTATTAATTCAAAACGATTTATCGGGAGATGACATCGCATATTTACTTCCTCATCAAGCCAACAAAAGAATTATCGATGCAACCGCAAGAAGAATAAATCTTTCTGAAGATCGTGTATTGATGAATATAGAAAAGTACGGAAACACTACCGCAGCTACCTTGCCTTTATTGATTTCAGATTTCGAATCAAAATTTTCGAAAGGAGATAAGTTAATTTTTGCCGCATTTGGTGGAGGTTTTACTTGGGGAGCTGTATATTTAACTTGGAATTACGATTATAAAAACTAAATAGTTTAGCATATGGATATTAAAGAAATTCAGAACCTTATTAAATTTGTTGCTAAGTCAGGCGCATCTGAGGTTAAACTTGAAATGGAAGACATCAAAATCACCATTAAAACAGGAGGTGAAGATCGCCTTAAAACCACTACAATTGTTCAACAACACCCGGGCATGGTTGCTAGCGCTCCTGTTGTTCAAACTCCGTCAGTTGAAGCTGCAGAGCCAGCTTCGGTTAACACAAAAGAGGGCGACAATTTAATTACTGTTAAGTCTCCAATCATTGGAACTTTCTACAGAAAACCTGCACCAGACAAACCTACTTTTGCTGAGGTTGGTCAAGAAATTAGCGAAGGTGATGTTCTTTGTGTAATTGAAGCGATGAAATTATTTAACGAAATAGAATCTGATGTGCGAGGTAAGATTGTAAAAATCTTAGTCGATGATTCTACACCTGTAGAATTTGATCAACCATTATTCTTAGTTGACCCTTCCTAGAACTTTCATAAAAAACAGATTCATGTTTAAGAAAATATTAATAGCCAACCGAGGAGAGATTGCGCTAAGAATAATTCGTACTTGCAAAGAGATGGGAATTAAATCTGTTGCAGTTTATTCGAAAGCTGATGAAGAAAGTTTACATGTTAAGTTTGCAGACGAAGCAGTTTGTATAGGACCACCTCCAAGCTCAGAATCCTACCTTAAAATGTCTAACATACTTGCCGCAGCTGAGATTACAAACTCAGATGCAATTCATCCTGGATACGGGTTTTTGTCTGAAAACGCAAAATTCTCCAAAATGTGCGAAGAACATCAAATTAAGTTTATCGGAGCATCTTGTGATATGATCAACCAGATGGGAGATAAAGCTTCGGCAAAATCAACCATGAAGGCAGCAGGGGTTCCTACCATTCCTGGTTCCGAAGGTATTTTAAAGGATTTTGAAGAAACTCAAAAACTAGCAGCAGAAATGGGTTATCCAGTAATGCTTAAGGCAACTGCTGGTGGTGGAGGTAAAGGAATGCGAGCAGTTTGGGTCGAAGAAGACCTTTTAAAAGCATGGGATAGCTCCCGTCAAGAAGCTGCTGCAGCTTTTGGAAACGACGGCATGTATATGGAAAAACTCATTGAAGAGCCCCGCCATATTGAAATACAAATTGTTGGAGATAGTTTTGGAAAAGCTTGTCACTTATCAGAGCGCGATTGTTCTGTTCAAAGACGTCACCAAAAACTAACCGAAGAAACACCTTCCCCATTTATGACGGATGATCTTCGTGAAAAAATGGGAAAAGCAGCCGTTTTAGCAGCAGAATATATTAAATACGAAGGAGCTGGAACGGTAGAGTTTTTAGTAGACAAGCACCGTAATTTTTACTTCATGGAAATGAACACGCGTATTCAGGTGGAACACCCAATTACCGAGCAGGTAATTGACTTTGATTTGATTCGTGAGCAAATTTCTGTTGCTGCAAAAATTCCAATTTCAGGAAAGAACTATTTACCGAAAATGCATTCGATAGAGTGCCGTATTAATGCAGAAGACCCATACAATGATTTTCGTCCTTCTCCAGGAAAAATAACAAATCTTAATGTACCAGGAGGTCATGGAGTAAGATTAGATACTCACGTGTATTCGGGATACACAATTCCACCTTACTACGACTCTATGATTGCAAAGCTAATAACCACGGCACAAACTCGAGAAGAGGCAATCAATAAAATGAAGCGTGCATTAGGAGAATTTGTTATTGAAGGAATAAAAACCACGATTCCGTTTCACATTCAATTGATGAATCATCCGGATTATATAGCGGGAAATTATACCACAAAATTTATGGAAGATTTCGAAATGGAATAGTCCATATCTTAAAAAGAAAAAAGCCTGCTATAAGCAGGCTTTTTTCTTTTTAAGAATAAAATTTTATCCTTTAATTTTAGTGTTCATTTTTTCTGGAAGCACCCGATACCCCATGTTGTATAGCGTAAACCCATAAATATCAGCATATTGATCAATGGACTTAGTTACAGGAGTTCCAGCTCCATGCCCTGCATTTGTTTCTATTCGAATCATAACAGGGTTTTTACCTTTATGCTTGTTTTGAAGTTCGGCGGCAAATTTAAATGAATGTGCTGGTACCACGCGATCATCATGGTCGCCTGTAGTAATTAAAGTAGCAGGATATGAAGTACTTGCTTTTACATTGTGAACCGGAGAATATCCTTTCAAATAATCGAACATTTCTTTAGAATCTTCAGCAGTTCCATAGTCATATGCCCAACCTGCACCAGCGGTAAAGGTGTGATATCGAAGCATATCTAGAACGCCTACAGCAGGCAACGCTACCCGCATTAAGTCAGGGCGCTGCACCATGGTTGCACCTACTAAAAGACCACCATTAGATCCTCCTCTAATTGCTAGATACTCTGACGAGGTGTATTTTTCGGCAATTAAGTATTCAGCAGCAGCTATGAAATCGTTGAATACATTTTGCTTTTGCAGTTTTGTCCCAGCGTTATGCCAAGCCTTCCCATACTCTCCGCCTCCGCGTAAATTGGGAACGGCATAAACACCGCCTTGCTCCATCCAAACGGCATTAGGAATGCTGAAACTGGGCGTTAAGCTGATGTTGAATCCGCCATATCCATATAAAATTGTGGGATTCTTACCGTTGAGTTCAATTCCTTTTTTATATGTTATAATCATAGGAACTTTAGTGCTGTCTTTGGATTCATAAAACACCTGTTTAGACTCATACATTGAAGGATCGAAATCAATAGGAGGGTTCCAATATAATTCACTTTTTTGAGTTAAAGGATTATAGGCATATATACTACTTGGATTTGCGTAATTTGTAAAACGATAATATAAAATGGCATCTTCTTTTTCTCCTGAAAATCCGGAAACACTCCCTACCCCTGGCAAGGAAACTTCTCCTAGATTTGTTCCTTTGGAATCGTATTGATGAATTTTAGAAATTGCATCAACCATATATTCTGCAAAGAAAAATCCACTCCCACTACTTGGACTTAAAACATAATCTGTTTCTGGAATAAAATCTTTCCAATGCTCTTGCTCCGGCTTACTTGCATTTGCTTCAACAACTTTTTGATTGGGTGCATTGAAGTTGGTTACAATAAATAAGCGATCACCATCACTGTCTAATAAATAATGATCATTTTCATAACCGTCTGTAAGTAGAACTAAGGGACTGTTGGCTTTTCTTAAGTCTTTAAACAACAATTTATTTCCAGAAGTTGACTCGGAAGCAGAGACAATTAAATAGGCATCATCTTCTGTAACCTGAGCGCCAACATATCTGTTTTTTTCAGATTCCACTCCTCCAAAAACAACAACATCTTCACTTTGAGGAGTTTTTATTTTATGAAAGTAAAGCTTGTGTTGGTCAGTTTTTGCTGAGAGCTCGCTTCCTTCGGGCTTGTCATAACTAGAGTAATAAAACCCTTCATTACCTTTCCATTGAATTCCGCTAAATTTAAGGTCATTAATTGTGTCTTCAATTATTTCTTTAGTTTCTGAATTCATGACTAAAACCCTTCTCCAGTCACTACCTCCCTCAGAGATTGAGTAAGCCGCTAAAGAACTGTTTTTAGAAAAACTAAGACCGGCTAAAGAAGTGGTTCCGTCTTCAGAAAACGAATTTGGATCTAAAAACACTTCCGCATTCTCGATTTTATCCGCATAACGGTAAATTACATATTGGTTCTGTAATCCGTCATTTTTATAAAAGTAAGTATATTTTCCTTCTTTAAATGGGGTACCAATTTTTTCGTAATTCCAGAGTCCAGTGAGGCGCTCTTTGAGTTGTTCTCTAAAGGGGATTTTGTTAAGATAATTAAAAGTCACATCATTTTGAGCCCTAACCCAGTCTGCGGTTTCTTCACTTCTGTCGTCTTCGAGCCAGCGATAATTATCGACGACTTCTTGGTCAAAAAAGACATCAATAACAGGCTTTTTTTGTGTTTCTGGATAGTTCATTTGTGGGTTGTTTTCACAACTAATCAAAATACAGGCGAGTATTCCTAAAATTAGATTTTTCATGAGAATTGCTTATTTCTTTGAAATATACAGAATAAATACCAACCCTATAAACCCAACTGAAATCCTATATCCAACCTTTACTCGCTAAAAATTCGGCAATCTGAATGGTATTGGTTGCTGCTCCCTTTCTTAGGTTATCAGAAACAATCCACATGTTTAAGGAATTTTCTTGTGAAAAATCTTTTCGGATTCTTCCTACAAAAACTTCATCTTTACCTTCAGCATATATCGGCATTGGGTAGGTATTTGTGTCAGGATTGTCCAGAACAGTTACTCCAGGGCTTTGATTTAGTAGACTTTGAACCTCGAAAACCGACGCGTCTTTTTTTAGCTGCACATTTATAGATTCACTATGCCCTCCTACAACAGGAATTCGAACAGCAGTTGCGGTAATTCTGATGTCGTCATCTCCTAAAATTTTATGGGTTTCTTGAATCAATTTCATTTCCTCTTTTGTGTATCCATTTTCTTGAAAAACATCACAATGGGGAATTGCGTTTCTATGAATAGGGTAAGGATAAGCCATTTCCCCTTTTTTACCTTGATATTCGTTTTCTAACTGCTCTACTGCTTTTACTCCTGTACCAGTAATTGATTGATAAGTTGAAATCACTAGACGTCCTATTCCAAAGTTTTTTTGAAGCGGAGCCAGTGCAACCAGCATTTGTATAGTTGAGCAGTTGGGGTTCGCTATAATTTTATCTTTAGGCGTTAATTCACTCGCATTGATTTCAGGAACAATAAGTTTTTTAGATGGATCCATTCTCCAAGCAGAAGAATTGTCGATTACTGTTGTTCCTGCTTCAGCAAATTTAGGCGCCCATTTCAAAGAAGCTTCTCCCCCCGCAGAAAACAAAGCAACATCTGCTTTCATCGCAACCGCAGTAGCCAAGCCAACAACAGTATACGAAGTTCCACCGAAGGAGATTTTTTTACCAACAGAGCGTTTAGAGGCAACAGGAATTAATTCTGTAATCGAAAAATTTCTTTCAGCGAGCACTTTTAACATGACTTGACCTACCATTCCAGTAGCTCCAACAACGGCAACTTTCATCTAATTTTCTTTAAATTATTGAATGCAAAAGTACTTATATATTCGTCTGTTTCAAACGAATATATTGTTTATATCAAACCTAAAACAAATTGTTATACATATAACAATCTTAAATATAAACTCTTTTAATTCTTGGGCTTAGTCCAGTTAAAACTTCATAAGAAATTGTGTTACTTAAGTCTGCAAGATCAGCAGCTGTTGTGATTTGATCAAAAAGAATTACTTCTGTTCCGATTTCACAATTAATAGAAGTGATGTCTATCATAAGCATATCCATACATACGTTTCCTATTATTGAGGCAGATTGTCCTAAAATCGAAACTTTACCTATTCCATTACCATATTGCCTCCCAATTCCATCGGCATGCCCGAGTGGAATTACTCCGATAAGGCTGTCTTTACTTGCTTCCCAACCTTGATTATACCCGACACTTTCACCTTTTTTTAAAGTATGGATTTGACAAATAGGAGCACTTAGTTTAGCGATTGGCTTTAATTGTTTATCCCATTCTGATCGGTTTGCAAAACCATAAAGGGCAATACCTGTCCGCACTGCGTCTAGTTGTAATTCGGGATAATTAAAGATTCCAGAGCTGTTAAGCAGATGGAACTTTGGATGTTTTGTAGAAAGTTCAATTACAGTAGCTTTTATAAGTTCAAAAGCGTCAATTTGTTTCTGAGTAAACGAACAAGGTTTTGGGTTTTCGGAAGCTCCCAAGTGCGAGTATACACTTTTTATATCAAGAGATGAAGTGTCAATTTCTTTTAAAAAATAAATAAATTCTTCATACGAAAGACCAATTCTGTTAAGTCCTGTATTACATTTTATGTGAACAGGGTATGTGGTTTTTTTTTTCTTTTTTAGTAAAGAAATAAAAGCCTTGATAATTTCTAGAGAATAGAGTGCTGGCTCTAAATTGTGTTCAATTAGTTCTTCTAGCTGTCCCATTTGAGGATAAAAAACCAGTATAGGTTCTTTTATATTGGCTTTTCTTAAAACAGCCCCTTCCTCAGCATAAGCTACTGCAAAACAAGACGTCCCCAACTTCGATAGTTCATGAGCTATTTTAGAGCTGTCAGCACCATAAGCATTGGCTTTTACTACAGCAATCAGATCGGTTTCTTCTTTTAACATAGAACGCAAAAGGGAGTAGTTGTGTGCCAAACACTTTAAGTCAATCGTCAGACGCGCTTCTTGGATCATGAATTCTTCTTCTTAACTTTAGTTTCAATGGAGTCTAGGTTTCTAGCTTTATAAAAAGCCGCCCTACTAAGGGGTTCATAAATTTCTTTTTCTCCCAAAACAACAATGTTATTTTCTTTTGATTTCCGATGACTGTACTGTGCTAAATTTCCAGTTTCAGTGCATACTGCGTGAACTTTAGTCACATATTCTGCAGTTGCCATTAGCGCAGGCATCGGCCCAAAGGGGTTTCCTTTATAGTCCATATCTAAACCGGCAACAATTACGCGAATTCCTCGATTAGCCAAATCATTGCAGACTTGAACAATTTCGGAATCAAAAAATTGGGCTTCATCAATTCCAACAACATCGCAATCAGACGCTAAAATTGGAATGTTAGCGGCAGCAGGTACAGGGGTTGATCGAATTTGATTTTGATCGTGCGAGGTAACTAATTCATCGTCGTATCGATTGTCAAGCGAAGGTTTAAAAATCTCAATGCGTTGTTTTGCAAATTGAGCCCTCTTTAGGCGCCGAATTAACTCCTCTGTTTTACCAGAAAACATAGAGCCGCAGATTACTTCGATCCAGCCAAATTGTTCGTTTTGATTTACCGTGTTTTCTAAAAACATTTTTGTAATTTTCAGCAACGCTTTTTGCTGCTTACTATAACAAAAGTATTAAAACTAATTGTTGAAAAGAATCAAAATTAATGATTAATACACTTCTCAAAGAATTAAAAGTCATCGCTCAGTCTATTTTAGACCAAGAAGACGCCCTTGATCTTCAAAAATTAGAGAATCAGGTCAGAGCGCTTCAGAAGCAAATTACAATTTTAGAACACGCCCTAGCTTTGTCTTATTCTGAGACTGAAATAAATTCAGAGGTAGCCGAAACAATACCTAAAAAACAAGAAAAGGCGCCAGAACAAGCCCAACCCACAAATCCGAAGGTAGAAACACCTGCTTCTTTTGATAATTTATTTTCGCCCGTTGTTAGTGATCCGGTTTTTGTAAAAAAAGAAATCCACAAGGAAGAAGACAATGTAAATTCAGAAAACGTTCCTCGAAATCTAAATGATAAATTAGGCAAGGGACTTAAAATTGGATTAAACGACCGTTTGGCTTTTATCAAAAATTTGTTTGACGAAAGCGCCGAAGAATATCAACGTGTAATTTCGCAAATTCTTACTTATGATGATTTAGAAGAAGCCCAAAATTTTATTGAAAAATTTGTTAAACCAGAATATAACTCATGGGAAGGAAAAGAAACTTTCGAGGAACGTTTTTATAAAATAATAGAGCAAAACTTTAATTAAGCTTTATGGATACACAAAAAATTATTTATTGGAGCTCTACAGCACTACTCTCAATAATGATGCTAGGCAGTGCAACTTTTTATTTTGTAGACACAGAAGAAGTCGCAAAAGAGTTTACAAAATTAGGCTTTCCTACATACCTGATTTTCCCATTAGCAACTGCAAAAATTTTGGCGATTATAATGATTTGGCGTGCCAGACCTAATAAGATAGTTGATTGGGCATATGCTGGGTTGTTTTTTAATTTTTCTCTAGCGGCATTAGCACATTGCTATGCTCAAGACGGTGATACTGGAGGAGCTTTAGTCGCTCTTTCTCTGTTGCTTATTTCATATTTATATAAAAACAAAGTCCGATAATCTGTGGGAAAATTATTTTTAGTTCCGACCCCAATAGGGAATTTAAAGGATATGACATATCGAGCCGTTGAGGTGCTTTCTAAAGTGGATATCATCTTAGCAGAAGATACTCGAACGAGTGGCAAGTTAATGAAGCATTATGAGATTACGGCTCCTTTACACAGCCATCATATGCATAACGAACACAGCACCTTAGCTTCAATTATTTCTAAACTGAAGCAAGGAAAACAAATCGCCCTTATTTCAGACGCAGGAACTCCTGCAATCTCTGATCCTGGTTATCTAATAGTGAGGGAGGCAATTGCAAATAATATTAAAACGGAATGCTTACCCGGCGCTACAGCTTTTGTGCCGGCTTTAGTTCAAAGTGGATTACCGAATGACCGTTTTATTTTTGAAGGGTTTTTACCTCCAAAAAAAGGAAGACAAACCAGGCTTCAACAACTCGCAGCGGAAACACGAACAATTATTATATATGAATCTCCACATAAGGTTATAAAAACACTGACACAGTGCATCGAATTTTTTGGCGCCGAAAGACAAGTTAGTTTTTCGAGAGAGCTTACCAAATTGCACGAAGAAACCTTTCGTGGAACTATGGAAGAAGTAAAAAAACACCTTGAACAGAAACCTCCGAAAGGAGAATTTGTTCTCTGTATTGCAGGAAAATCAAAGAAATAAATGCGCTGGGAACCCAAATTACCGCCAAACCCTTCTAAAGTCATTAGTATTCAGGAGGATCTAAAAGTCCCCGAAATAATTGCTAAACTTTTGGTTCAAAGAGGAATTGAAGATTTTGAATCTGCCAAATCTTTTTTTAGACCTCAATTATTTGATTTACATGACCCTTTTTTGATGCAAGACATGCAACAGGCAGTCGATCGAATTGATCAAGCCTGTAGAGATCAAGATTCTCTAATGATTTATGGAGATTATGACGTTGACGGAACAACTTCTGTTTCCCTTGTTTATTCATTTCTTAAACCCTACTTTCAAGAAATAATGCCTTATATCCCGGATCGTTATGCTGAGGGATATGGAATTTCGATTCAAGGTATTGATTTAGCAGCTTCGAAAGGCGTTAACCTTATTGTTGCTTTGGATTGTGGAATAAAAGCGGTTGAAAAAGTCGCTTACGCTAAAAGCAAGGGTATCGATTTTATTATCTGCGATCACCATTTGCCTGGAGACAAATTACCCGAAGCTGTTGCTGTTCTTGATCCAAAACGAGAAGATTGTAAATATCCTTATAAAGAATTATGTGGCTGTGGAATCGGATTTAAATTAATTCAAGCATTAACCAGTTTTTGGAAGGAGGATCCAAAAGAACTCCTTCCTTATTTAGATTTAGTAGCGACAGCTATTGCGGCTGATATTGTTCCGATGACTGGCGAAAACAGAATCCTAGCTTTTCATGGAATTGAACAATTAAGGATTCATCCTCGTCCGGGGTTATCACCGTTTATATCGCAGCTTAAAAAACCAGTTACGGTTATCGATCTAGTCTTTGTAATTGCACCACGAATAAATGCAGCTGGACGAATGAGCCACGCTCTAAATGCAGTAGAATTATTAATTGAAACCAATACTGATTTATTAGAGACTAAGGCCAAAACCATCGAATCTTATAATAGCGACAGGCGAGCTACAGATATGCGAATCACCAAAGAGGCATTGGTAATGATAGAAGAGCTGGAGGAGAAAGATCGTTATAGCACAGTTGTTTGTCAAGAAGATTGGCATAAGGGTGTAATTGGAATTGTTGCCTCCAGGTTAATTGAAACTTACTATCGCCCAACAGTAGTCTTCTCTGCCATAGGAGACACCATGGTGGGCTCGGTTCGTTCTGTAAAAGGATTTAACATATACGAAGCGCTGGAAGCCTGCGAGGAGTATATAGTTCAATTTGGAGGCCATAAATACGCAGCGGGACTAACCATTGAGAAAAAGAACTTTGAACTCTTTAAGGCAAAATTTGAAGCGGTTGTTAAAGAACTTATTCTTCCGGAACAACGTACTCCAGCAGTTATATATGATACCACAATAGCGCTTGAAGAGCTTACCCCTAAACTGTATAGAATTTTAGAACAATTAGGCCCCTTTGGACCTCAAAATATGCGCCCTGTTTTTAGAACAAATAGCGTTCTGGATTCGGGTTATTCTAAAGCAGTAGGAGCAGACAATTCCCATTTACGATTATCCTTAAAAACAGCAGCGAACCCAATGATTGGGATTGCTTTCGGACGTGGAGATTTCTTAACTCATATTCAAACAAAGCAAGCGTTTGATCTCGTATATACTCTTGATGAGAACGAATGGAATGGCTCTATTTCTCTACAACTTAAAGTAAAAGATTTAATGGCCTAAGCGTCCAAATGATCCAAAAGACCTTGGGTCGATTGATCGTGTTGATTTTTAGTTTCTTTTGTGATGTCTGTCAAAATTACAGAGGCTAATTGTTTCCCTAATTCTACACCCCATTGGTCGTAACTAAAAATATTCCAAACAACACCTTGAACAAATATTTTATGTTCATACATAGAAACCAACTTCCCTAAGCTCTCTGGCGTTAAGCTATCGATCATTAGAGTATTGGTAGGGTTGTTTCCTTTAAATATTTTAAAAGGGAGCAAGGCATCGATTGCTTCCTGATTTTTATCTGTTTTCATCAATTCTTTTTTCACAGTATCTTCATTTTTTCCAAGCATCAACGCTTCGGTCTGTGCCAAAAAGTTTGCCATTAATTTTTGATGGTGATCTTCTTCCCCATAAAGTGATTTTTTGAAACCAATAAAATCTGCAGGAATTAATTTAGTCCCTTGATGAATCAACTGAAAAAAAGCATGCTGAGCGTTTGTTCCAGATCCACCCCAAATTATCGTGCCCGTTTGATAGCCAATAGATTTTCCTGCTCTATCTACACTTTTACCGTTACTTTCCATGATTCCCTGTTGAAGGTATGCCGGAAGGTTTCTAAGGTATTGTGTGTAGGGTATAATTGCTTCGCTTTCTGCGCCCCAAAAATTGTTATACCAAACACTTATCAGCGCTAAAACAACAGGTATATTTTGATCAAAAGGTGTTTTTCTAAAGTGGGTATCCATTGAATTAGCGCCTTTTAGAAGCGATTCAAAGTTATCTGCTCCAACTGCAAGTGCAATACTTAGCCCTACAGCAGACCAGAGTGAAAATCTTCCACCAACCCAATCTTTCATAGGGAATACATTTTCAGGATGAATTCCGAAGGCTTTGATTTTTTCTAAATTAGTAGAAACTGCAACAAAATGTTTAGCAATTGCCTCCTCTTTTGCGTGTTGTAAAAACCACTTGCGAATGGTATTTGCATTAGTTAGTGTTTCTTGAGTAGTAAAGGTTTTTGAAACAATTACAAACAAGGTGGTTTCTGGGTTTAGTTTTCTCAGAATTTCATGAACATGGTCTCCCTCAACATTAGACACAAAATGTGTGTTCAGGTGATTTTTATAGTGCTCCAATCCTTCAACAATCATAGCTGGGCCTAAATCAGATCCGCCAATTCCAATATTTACAACGTCGGTGATTACCTTACCAGTAAATCCTTTATGCTCTCCAGAAATGATGGATGAGGTAAACTGATTTATTTTTTCTTTGACCGCAAAAATTTCAGGAATAACATCGAGTCCATCAACAAAAACTTGATCGCTCTCTTTTGCTCTAAGCGCAGTATGAAGCACAGCCCTTCCCTCAGTTTCATTGATGGCATCTCCTCCAAAATAAGCTTCAATTGCCTTTTGAAGACCACATTCTTCTGCAAGGTCGTTTAGTAAGGAAAGAGTTTCTTTGCTCACGCGATTTTTAGAATAATCAACTAAAAAGTCTTCCCAATGAATAGAAAAATCCTTGAAGCGATTATTGTCATTTTTAAAAGCATCTTGAAGACTAACATTTTTTTGTGACTTAAAATGCTCTTCTAGCTTTTTCCAGGCTTTTGTTTCGGTTGGATTTAATGTATTTAGTGCCATAAATTTAATTCATTACTAGGTTTGGGACTTCTTCTTTATTCTCAAAAGACAAACAATTAAGTTGTGTTATTGTGGGTTCGATATTGGTAAAAAACTCTTGTTTTAGTTTATTCGATATGGGTTTTGCTTCTGGAAGTTTTTGTTTGAACGGATCTACTTGTCTTCCATTTTTCCAAAAACGATAACAAACATGTGGCCCAGAAGTGTTACCCGTCATTCCAACCCAACCAATTACATCTCCCTGTTTTACAAACTCACCAACCCGAACTTTGCGGCGCTTCATATGAAGATATTGTGTTGAGTAAGTGTTGTTGTGTTTTATTTTGACATAATTTCCATTCCCCTTGTTATAGCTAGACTTCACGATTGTTCCATTAGCAGTAGCCATTATGGGTGTTCCAACAGCCGCAGCATAATCCGTTCCCTTATGTGCACGAACCCTGCCATAATAGGCAATTCTTCTTTTAAGATTATAGCGTGAAGAAATTCTGCTATAAGAAACGGGCGCCTTTAGAAAGGCACGACGTAGGTTTTTCCCATTATTATCAAAATAATCAACAATCCCCTTGACGCTATCTGTTTTAAATTCAAATGCGTAAAGTGGTTTGTTACGATGTTCAAAATAAGCAGCTTTTATTTTTTCAATCCCTACAGAAACACTATCATCTACAAAACGTTCGGTATAAATTACCTTAAAACGATCGCCTTTATCCAATCGAGTAAAATCAATTGTCCAAGCATATACATCTGCAAGATAATACGTAAGATTGTTATTATATCCGCTAGCATTCATGGTGTCGTATAATGAAGTTTGGATTACTCCAGTAGCTTGAATCTCAACAACACGGACCGGTTTTTTAACCTTTTTAGCAAATAAACTGTCTTTGAGTTGAACTACGTCATAACTTTCAACACCTGGGGTATAAATAAAGGCTATTGCCTTCGGAAGACTATCCTTCGTATACAATAAGGTATAAGGTTTTCCGATTTGTAGCTTTCGTATATTAACTTCTGATTTCTTGATGACCTGAAGAATAGTATATACTTCGGGATAATCAATCCCATTACGCTCTAATATAGCTCCAAAAGTATCTCCCCGCTTAATCTCAAATTCCTTAGCGCTGTATAGATTATAATCATAACCATATTTCATTTGGGGTTCCGGAACGATAATTTCTTCTGGAGCAGATTCTTGTAATTTCTCATCCTTTTTGGTTTCACAAGCCATAAAAAAGCTTGCCATAATAAAAATTAAGACAATTTTCAGCGAGGATTTGGAAGAGATGGTTTTGTGCTGCATAGTTGCATACAAATTTCGGGATGTTTTGTTTATCAAAAGGTTTTTTTTTAAAAAACTTAACAACAATAATCAACAATTTTACATTTCAATTTTAAAGGGATATTTCAAGTTTTTAAAACTTTCGAGATCACATTTAATTGATCCAATGGCTATATTGGCCTGAATTCGTACGGGAATTTTATTTTTATCATCACTAACCCAAAGAATAACGCTTTCTTTAGCCCGAAACACTCTTCCGCTTTGAACATATGGAATATATTTACGGCATTTTATTTTTCCAAATTTAGAATCTATGGTTTCTGTCCCTAAGTAATTAAGCTTGAATAGGTAGTTCTCAGAATCAAAAAACATATTAATTTCTATACTTTCTCCGATATTCATCGAAGAAGTGTTTTTTACATTTCTTAAATAATAAAAAGCAGAAATGAGGTCTTGTGCGCTAGGGTTAACTTTTAACTCTTGAATTCGGTTGTTTTTTTTATCATTGATTTTAGCAATTTGGTTCTGATGATCAAACCTAATTTCTAGATCTTTTGTATATCCTCCCTCATTGATATTTCTAACGAACCATAGGGGCAATCCACTGTCTTTACTGAAATAACTGTCATAATAATCTTCAACTTTATATAAAAGTCGTGCAATCCCTGTTGTTGCACCATAACCTTTGGCATGAAAAACGGGTACACCTTTTATGGTGTCTGTTTCTAGCCCTAAGGTTACATAACTAGCATTAAAAAAGCCGTAATGGATTCGAAACTGAAACCACTCACCTTCTTTAAATACATTTTCCTTTTTTTCTAACGAAGTTGCATCTGAATTAAACTGTCCCCAAGACCCAAAAGAAGACATAAGAATACCAAAAAGAAGGAGGGTGCTTAATCGATTCACTTTAATTTTTTATTATACAAGATAATTAAATTAGCTTCAAAGGAAACATCCTTTGTGCTAAGAAAATGTTATTCTTTTTTATATGTATCATGAAGTTGTTTAAACAAGCGCTTCCCTTTTGAATTCCCAAGGAGTCCAATTAATTCATCCTCAGAAGCTTCTTTGATTCTTTTAAATGATTTGAATTTTTTCAAAAGATTTTCTTTTGTTTTAGGACCTATACCAGGAATAGCGTCTAAACCTGATTGAATTGCTCCTTTACTGCGTTTATTTCTATGGAGCGTAATTCCGAAACGGTGTGCTTCATTTCTCAAGAATTGAATCACCTTAAGACTTTCGGATTTTTTATCTAAATAAAGGGGTACCGGGTCTTCTGGGAAGTAAATTTCTTCTAAGCGCTTTGCTATACCTACAATTGCTATTCTACCTCGTAAACCCAGTAAATCTAAACTTTTTAGCGCCGAAGACAACTGCCCTTTACCGCCGTCAATTATAACCAACTGGGGCAGTGGCTGGTTTTCGTTCAAAAGCCGCGTATATCGCCTAAAAACAACCTCCTCCATTGAGGCAAAGTCATCTGGCCCTTCAACGGTTTTGATGTTATAATGACGGTATTCTTTTTTTGCAGGTTTTCCATTTTTAAAAACTACGCAAGCAGCAACTGGATTTGACCCTTGAAGATTAGAATTGTCAAAACACTCTATATGTCTTGGCTCAAACGAAAGTCTTAAATCTTGTTTCATTTGGCTCATTAATCGATCTGTATGTCTCTCGGGATCTAAAATTTGGATTTGCTTGAAGCGCTCCATTCTAAAATACTTAGCGTTCCGTTCAGAAAGGTCCAAGATTTTCTTTTTATCTCCGAGCTGAGGAACCGTTACTTTTATTTTACTTCCAAAATTTAAGTCGAAAGGCAAATAAATTTCGGAGGATTGAGAATTGAAACGTTGTCGAATTTCAATAACTGCGAGGGTTAATATTTTTTCAGGAGTTTCATCTAGTTTTTTCATGATCTCTAGGGTGTGTGAACGAATAATTGACCCGTAAGAAAGTTGAAGAAAATTTACATACCCGTATTGCTCGTCAGTGATAATTGAAAAAACATCTACATTGCTAATTTTGGGATTTACAATGGTAGATTTTGATTGATAATTTTCTAAAATCTCTAACTTTTCTTTTATTTTTTGGGCGTCTTCAAATTCCATTTTTAAAGCATGTTTACCCATTTGAGACTTGAAATCTTGTAAAGAGTCTTTAAAATTTCCTTTAAGAATCGAGCGAATAGCTTTTATGTTTTGATTGTATTGCTGCTCGGTCATTTTGTTTTCACATGGAGCAAAACAATTTCCTAAATGAAACTCTAAGCAGACTTTATATTTTTGAGCAGCTACTTTTTTTTCGGACAAATCAAAAGTACAGGTCCGAATAGGATAAAGTCCGCGAATAAGATCCAATAAAATATAAACCATTTTTTTATTGGTGTACGGGCCGTAATAATCGGAACCATCATTAATAACCCTTCGAGTTGAAAATATCCTCGGGAAGCGTTCTTTTTTGATGCAAATCCAAGGGTAGGTTTTATCATCTTTTAAAAGAATGTTATACCGAGGCTTGTATTTCTTGATGAGGTTATTTTCTAGCAGGAGCGCATCCATTTCACTTTCTACTACTATGTGTTCAATGCGAACTATGTTTTTTACTAATAAGCGGGTTTTATTGCTGTCGTGGGTTTTTGTAAAATAAGAATTTACTCTACGTTTGAGGTTTATAGCTTTTCCTATATATATAATTACTTCGTTCTTATCAAAGTATTGATATACTCCGGGCTCTTCCGGCAGGGTTTGAACTTGTAAAGTTAAGGCAGAGCTCTTCATCGATCTTTTTAAAAGGATTAGTTCTTTGGGTTCATTAACGAAAATAATTATTTTCTTTGTGAGTACAATTTTAACAATGGACAAATCTCAAATAAGAAAGCAATATAAAGAACTACGAGAGCAACTTTCGGAAGAAGATATTATAAATAAGAGTTTGCTTATTGCAAATCGATGCCTTGAGCTTGATGTTTGGTCAGAGCAAGTATTTCATTTATTTCTAACCATTGAAGATCAAAAGGAGATTGATACCTCCTTAATTCTTACCCTTTTACAAGGAAAAGATAAGGATATAGTTGTTCCAAAAATAACAGGAGAGACTCGTTTGAAGCACTTTTTACTTACAGATCAAACGCGCTTTAAAAAAAACGCATGGGGTATTCCTGAACCAGTTTCTGGAATTGAAATAGATGTCCCTATGATTGACGTTGTTTTTGCTCCTTTACTAGCTTTTGATTCAAAAGGGAGTAGAATTGGCTATGGGAAAGGTTTTTACGATCGGTTTTTGGCTTCTTGCAAGCCTAATTGTATAAAAATAGGATTGTCTTTATTTGAAGAAAATCAGATAGATTTCGTTTCGGAAACAACCGACATAGGCTTAGATTACTGTGTTACCCCGGATCAAGTATATTCGTATTTGTAGGCTTATTTAAAAATTCGCTTGTTAAAAAACAATAAAACTCCAACTCCACAACTAATTGCAAAATCTGCAACATTAAAAACGTATTCAAAAAAAGTATAAGTTTCACCTCCAACAAAAGGCATCCACTCAGGCCATACCCATGTTGCTAATGGAAACTGAAGCATGTCAACTACATGGCCATAAAATATGGAAGCATACCCTTGATCAGGCATAAATTCTGCAATTTGACCGTAACTGTGAGAAAACCAAACTCCATAAAAAATAGAATCAATAAGGTTACCGACTGCACCAGCTAGAATTAAACAAAGTGCCCATCGAAGTAGTTGCAAGCTTTTGTCGGACAAAACTCTCCACAACCAATTTCCTAAAAACACGATTGCAACGAGTCGAAAAAGAGTTAAAATCAGTTTACCTACTTCTTCACTTATAAAAGGAATGAGATCACTGATTTTAGTTCCCCAAGCCATACCCTTATTTTCTATAAAAAGAATTTTAAAAAACCCCCAGTCTATAATTGTAGGGCCTCCATAGATTGAAAGTGGATAGTTAAGTTTGATGTAAAATTTTGAAACCTGATCTATAACTAAAATCAGCAAAATTAAAAAAAAGGCTTTCTTGCGGTTGAGTTTCAAAACGGAGGTACTAAATAATGTCATAACGTGTCAAAAGTAAGTATTTTAATTGGGGTGTACCACTAAACTTCCAAGGGCAGAACTTGCCTTAAGTTTTTTTGGAAGTTGTGGAGAATTTAATCCATAAAAATGAAGGTCTGCAGCCAACGATTTGATTGTTCCTTTGGGGTCAGCGATGTTAAAAGTAGCTTCTCCGTGCTCAATTCCGACATTTAAACTTTCAAAAACACCCGAACATTTCAATTGAGCTTCTTTCAAATTTAGATTAAGGACTAGGTTGGTTGGGATTTTAATTTCAATCTTATTGGCAACAACCTTATGAACACTAAGTTTGTCTGAGGGTCTTTCTGAACTGGGAATTTCGTATTCTTCCAAATAAAAACCAGCTCCTTTTATTTTACCTTGAAGTAAAAACAAATTTTGATACTCTCCTTCTTTCAGATAGTTGACTTTAATCAGTAAGTTTTTGTGCGTAGAAACCGATACCGAGCTCGCCCATGGAAAGTCTAAATGTATTGACTTTATTTCAGAGGCATCCCAAGTCTTCATTTGTTCTACTTGGCCAAAAGTTAAACTGAGAGTAAAGAAACAAAAAATGCGCAGCATTGTTTTATTTCTGAATGTTTTTTGCTTCTATGCTGAGAGTTGCATGAGGAACTAAAACCAAACGCTCCTTGCGAATTAATTTTCCCGTAACACGGCAAATTCCGTAGGTTTTGTTTTCAATTCGAATCAAAGCATTTCTCAAATCACGAATGAATTTTTCTTGACGTATAGCCAGTTGTGTATTGGCTTCTTTAGACATGGTTTCTGAACCCTCTTCGAATGCTTTAAATGTTGGGGATGTGTCATCAGTACCATTATTCCCATCATTCATATAAGTACTTTTCAGCAGCTCTAGATCTTCTTGTGCCTTTTCTATTTTTTGCTCGATTAGAGCCTTAAACTCTGATAAGTCTTTATCAGAATATCTATTTTTTATTTCAGTTGACATACTAATATTGTTTAATTAATATAGAAGTTGATACCTCATCAAATTCAATAAAAACACCTTGATCCACTTTATCTTGAATGTAGATTTTTTGTGTAAGTGTTTCTGTTTTTATATACTCTAAATTATTATTTAAAGCTGCGTTTAATGAATTGTGAGGTGTCAAATATAAAATAATTTTATCAGTAACCTCAAAACCGGCATCTTTTCTCAAATTTTGAATTCTGTTGATCAATTCCCGAGCAACCCCTTCTTCAACTAATTTTTCATTTAGTTGAATATCTAAAGCAACAGTAATACCATTATTATTAGCAACTAACCAGCCCTCAATATCCTTCGATTGAATTTCAACATCAGCGTTGCTTAGGGTTATTTTTTCACCTTCAATTAAGAGTTCAATTTCTTCTTCAGCTTCGAGATACTTTAATTGACTTTCATCTAACTTTTGAATTGCTGCTAAAACAAAGCGCATTTTTTTTCCAAAACGAGGGCCTAAAGTTTTAAAGTTAGGTTTTATTTCTTTTACCAAAACATCACTAGCATCATCTAAAAGCTCCAGCTCTTTTACATTTATTTCAGAAAGGATTAATTCTTCCACAGCTTGAATGGCTTCTTTTTCGGCTATATTTCGAACAGGAATCATTATTTTTTGAAGAGGCTGTCTTACTTTTATTTGTTCCTTTTTACGAAGCGAAAGAGCCAAAGAGGCAATGGTTCTAGCCTTTTCCATTCGTTCTTCCATTTTCGGATTCCTTGTGTTTTTATCAGCTAATGGGAAATCAGTTAAATGAACTGATAGTTCTGCCCCAAAACCAGTTGCATCGCATAGATCTAGATACAAGCGATCTGCATAAAAAGGAGCTACAGGAGCCATTAATTTACTAATGGTAAGCAAACACTCAAACAAAGTTTGGTATGCCGATATCTTATCTTCTTGGTATTCTCCTTTCCAAAATCTTCTTCTTGAAAGGCGAACGTACCAGTTACTTAAAATTTCTTGAACAAACTCAGAAATTGCGCGTGTTGCTCGAGTGGGTTCATAATCACTGTATGCATAATCGACTGTTTCTATGAGCTTATTTAATTCCGACAAAATCCACTGATCCATTTCATTTCTCTTTAAAAGAGGAATAGCTTCTTCTTTATAAGTAAAACTATCAATGTTAGCATACAAACTAAAGAATGCGTACGTATTTTGAAGGGTTCCGAAAAACTTTCTAGAAACCTCGGCAATTCCATCCAAGTCAAACTTTAGGTTGTCCCAAGGATTTGCATTCGAAATCATATACCATCGCGTTGCATCTGGGCCATAGGTTTCGAGTGTTTTAAAAGGGTCTGCCGCGTTGCCTAAACGTTTAGACATTTTCTGACCACTTTTATCCAAAACCAATCCGTTTGAAACGACATTTTTATAAGCTACTGAGTCAAAAACCAGAGTTCCTATGGCGTGAAGTGTATAGAACCAACCCCGTGTTTGATCTACTCCTTCGGCAATGTAATCTGCAGGGAAGGCTTCGTTTGAATCAATTTTTTCTTTATTTTCGAATGGATAATGCCATTGAGCATAGGGCATTGAGCCCGAATCAAACCATACATCAATAAGATCAGACTCCCTATTCATAGGTTTCCCTGAAGGGCTACAAAGATTGATTTTGTCTACGGTGTTTTTGTGCAGGTCAATCAGATCATAATTTTCTTCTGACATGTTTCCAACCTCAAAATCAGCAAAAGGATTTTCGGTCATTATTCCGGCTGCGATTGCTTTTTCTATTTCCTGGCAAAGCTCTTCCATAGAACCAATTAAAACTGTTTCTTGACCGTCTTCTGTTCTCCAAATGGGCAATGGAATTCCCCAGAATCTAGAACGGGATAAGTTCCAATCGTTTGCATTAGCCAACCAATTTCCAAAACGACCTTCACCTGTTGACTTCGGTTTCCAATTAATTTGCTTATTTAGTTCAACCATGCGCTCCCGCTCAGAAGAAACTTTAACAAACCAAGAGTCTAAAGGATAGTATAAAATAGGCTTATCCGTTCTCCAACAGTTTGGATATGAGTGAACATATTTCTCTACTTTAAAGGCTCTATTTTCTTCTTTTAATCGAATTGCAATTTCAACATCTACAGATCGTTCTGGAGCAGTTCCGTCACGATAGTATTCGTTCTTAACATACTTCCCTCCAAGGTCTCCTAATATATCGTGGAACTTTCCTTCTAAGGTTACTAGAGGCTCTTCATTTCCGTTTTGATCAAGGACCAATAAAGGTGGAATAGGTGGAGTAGCCTCTTTGGCTACTTGAGCATCATCTGCGCCAAAAGTAGGAGCGGTATGAACGATTCCAGTTCCATCTTCGATTGTTACAAAGTCTCCAGAAATAACACGAAAAGCATCTTGAGGATTTGTAAGTGGCAGTGGAGCATCTTCCCATAGCTGTTCATATAGAATTCCAACTAAGTCGTCTCCTAGTATTTCATTGGTTATTAGATAAGGTATTTTTTTTTCGTTAGCAGAATATGCTAAAAGCTCTTCTTTCGATTCAACAGCTATATATTTTCCAGAAAATTGCTTCCCAACTAGTGCTTGAGCCAATAGGACTCGAATGGGTAAATGAGTATATTGATTATATGTTTCAACCACCACATAGTTTATTTTCTTACCAACGGTTAATGCTGTATTAGAGGGTAGCGTCCAGGGTGTAGTAGTCCAAGCCAGAATATAAAGGTCCGTTTCCGCTTGCAAAGTCGATGGGAGCGATTCTTTGATTGTTTGAAATTGCGCTGTAATTGTAGTGTCGGTAACGTTTTGATAAGTTCCCGGTTGATTCAATTCGTGAGAACTTAATCCGGTTCCTGCTTTAGGAGAATACGGCTGAATGGTATAGCCTTTATACAACAGTTCTTTGTTGTAAATCTGTTTAAGTAACCACCAAACAGATTCTATGTATTTAGATTTATAGGTAACATAAGGATCTTCAATGTCTACCCAATATCCCATTTCTTTGGTCAAACGATTCCACACATCGGTATAGCGCATAACAGCATTTTTACACGCCTCATTGTATGCTTCAATACTGATGGTTTTACCAATCGCGTCTTTGGTTATTCCAAGTTCCTTTTCAACACCAAGCTCAACAGGCAAGCCGTGGGTATCCCATCCTGCTTTTCTTTTTACCTGAAACCCTTTTTGAGTTTTATAACGGCAAAAGATATCTTTAATGGCGCGTGCCATTACGTGATGAATTCCAGGCATTCCATTGGCAGAAGGAGGACCTTCATAGAAAACAAATGGTGTTTGCCCTTCGCGAGAAGTAATACTTTTTTCAAAAATAGAAGCCTCTTCCCAGTAAGATAAAATCTCTTGAGATACTGCAGAAAGCTTAAGTTGTTTATGTTCTTTAAAACCCATTGGGAATGTATGTAAGGTTGCGAAATTAAGGAATTTTATACATTTATACTTTATAATAATATTAAGCTCTAAGAAATATATGAAATTCGATTTCTCACAGCCCATAAAGTTAGAAAATGATCGGGTGCTATTGCGCCCTTTTGAGCAAAAATATTTTGAAAATCTGCTTCTTTTTTCTGAAAACGAAAAGATCCTTTGGCGATATTCTTTAACACCTGCAAGCGGAGAAGACAATCTGCACAAGTACATTGAGTACGCAATTGCCACTAGAGAAAACCAAAGCGGCTATCCTTTTGATGTTTTCGATAAACGGACTCAAAAAATAGCAGGATGTACTCGATTTTATGACATTAAAAAAGTACACAATACATTGAGTATTGGCTATACTTGGTATGGAGAAGAATTTCAGCGAACAGGATTAAATCGAAACTTTAAGCAATTATTACTTTGCTATCCTTTTTAAGACTCTTGAAGTCGTGCGCATAGAGTTTAGAGCTGATTTAAGGAATAAGAAATGCATCCAAGCAATGAAATCAATTGGCTGTGTTGAAGAAGGAGTCTTGAGAAGTAACTGCAGAACAACTAGCGGAAGAAGAGACAGTATTGTTTGGAGTATTTTAAAATCGTAATGGGAGAAAAAAGTTAAAGCTCATTTGGAGACTCAACTTTATTAGAATTCATATCCAATTCCAACCATTAAACTTCTGCCCGATGCGGATATACCAGATGCAAATTCACGATAATGAACATCAAAAATATTTTCAATACCTGCTCTTAAAGTAGTTTTCTCTTTCCAAGAATAAGAACCCGAAAGATTTAAAACAGACCAACTCGGAGTTCCAATATAGTTCGTAATTCCCTGTGGATTTATTTGCTCAGGAGTTTCATCTAAACCATCTTCTCCTCCTAAACTATAGTCTTGAGGACTTTTAGAGCCACTGAATCGACTTCTAATTCTAATCGAAAGCTTGTCTTTGTTATATTGAAGCATGGCAGCACCGTAGAATGGTAGAATTGAGGGAAGGGGACCATAACCCTTCAAAAACTTTGCTTGAGTATAGGTTATATCAGAAGAGAATGTCAAATGAGGAGTAAAATTCCACTTTCCTTCAAAAGAAGCGCCTTGTATCGTAGCGTTACCTATATTGGCATTAATTTGGGTTTCTATAATATCATTTTCAAACATCAGTTCAGTAACCTCACCACTGACCTGATCGGTATATTTTGGAGATAATTTTCTTCCGATGAAGTTTTTAAGAAAAGTGCTGTAAAAGCGTAAAGCTAGGACCCCTTTTTTGTTTGGAGTGAAATAAGAAATACCAAAGTCGAGATTATTGGCATATTCAGGCTTTAAGGTGGGATTAGGAATCAAAAGCATGCCTTTGTTTTCTCTTATTTTACCAAGGTCATCAATATTTGGTGATCTAAACCCACTAGATGCAAGAAAGTTTAACTGCAGGTTTTTTGTAGGGCGAAAAGTAATCGACAAGCTGCCTGTAAAAGCATTGTTTTTAGACTCTATGTTGGTTAAGTTTCCAATAGGAGAGTTAAGGAGCCACAAAGGGAAAATCCCATTATTCCTATTCCATTTAGCCATCAGCAAGGTATGAGTATAACGACCGCCAGCAGTTAATGTAGTCTTCGTGTTCAAGGCCCATTTAAAATTACCATAAAAAGCACTAGAAGTATAGTCACTTCCGGCACTAGGATATCGGGTTGGAATTAGGATTGGACTAGATTTTCCTATAACTTCATTACCGTTAAGGATTAATTCTTGAGAAAAGGCTTTTGAAACAACTTTGTTTTTAACCCACTCAAAACCGAAAGTAAAACTTGTTTTATCAGTTTTTTTAGTTTCAAAATCCCCATTAAAACTCCAAACATGCACATTCTCACTTTGATTAGAACGTCCTAGCTCATTAAATTTTCTGTTAATTCGAGACTCATTGACGTTTTGATACGCCATGGTTAGATAGCCTTTATAAAAGAATTTCTTTTTTGGGAAAAATTTAAATTGAGGAGAAATCAAGAACCTTTTCTGAGGACCATAATTCCATTCGGCAAAACGAAGAGCTCCATCCTTATATTCATTTAACTTATCGAAACGGGGGATGTCTGATGAGTTAGAAAGCTGAATATTGAGAGTAAAAAGTTTTTCATTGGGAAGTTTAACAATGAATTTTTGCAAGAAATCTATTTGCTCATATCCTGAGTTTTTTTGAACATTAGGATTATTATTCTCAGAAGGTAATTCTTGATATGCTTCTGTATTATTTTCAGAGTAAAAAGGCACTAAGCCCCAAGATTGATAACCATGTTTTCTATTTTTACCCATTTTGAGTTCTCCAAACTTAGAAACACTAACACTGCTATAACTAGCCCAGTTTTTGAAGCTTAGTTCCGTATCAAAATGATTTACAAACGATTGATTTGCAGAATTAAAGCTTGAAGAAAAGCTGTTTTTAATCTTATCCTTACTATTAATTCGAGGTGTTTTAGTAAAATAATGAACTACTCCACCAAGAGCATCTGAACCATAGCCCACAGAAGAAGACCCATAAACAACCTCAACCCTTTCAATAGTTCTTGGATCAACCGTTACGGCATTTTGTAAATGGCCAGATCTGTAAATGGCATTATTCATTCTAATACCATCTACTACTAATAACACACGGTTAGCTTCAAAACCCCTTAATACAGGACTTCCACCTCCACCTTGAGATTTTTGAAGCCGAATACTAGGCGCTAATAATAGTAAATCAGCCCCAGTAAGGGGACTGTTTCTTTGAATTTGCTTTGCATTAATGATAGAAACCTTTTCTGCAATTTGATTTTTTTTAGTCGGAGTTCTGGCAACCGACAGGATTACCTCAGAAAGTTCTTTGAGGTCAATATTGAGTGAAACGATATTATTTTTTTGCTTAAGCTCATTTTTGCTTAAACTCTGTAACTCAAAACCCATAAATTGGAACGAAATGGTGTCTTTAGAAGAAAACATAGACAGGGAAAATTTTCCATCCACACCTGAAGTTGTATTGCTGCTATTATCTTGGTTGTATAGGCTAACACCAAAAATAGGCTCCTGAGTGAGCGCATCTATGACAGTGACTTCTTGAGCGTAAACAAAGCAACTAAAAAAGAAGAAAAAGGTCAACAGCCTGTCAGGAAACATCATCAAATATTTCATTGAGAATTTGCAATGATTTTGGTTTTGAAAAGCCCAACAAATGTAACTCAAAATACTGAATGAGCGTTTCCAATAATTCACGTCTTTTTGTTCGATTTAACTTATGTACCAATATTCCTCCAAAATTCATGCCTAAAATTTTTTTAAACAATACAAGTTGATCATCGTCAATGTGTTTTTCTTTGGGCATTATGGAATCAAAACAGCCTGTTTCTAAATTAAAATAAAGCGCATCGGAGTGATCTTCATTTGGGAAAAACCCTAAATACTTAGTAAGATTAATTAAAAAAATTAAATGAAAATTACTGATTTCATCATGAGAATCTAGCCAGTGAAAAGCGGTTTCAAGAAAAACATAAAGCGACGGGTTTGCCTCTTCTTCAATAATTGCGTTTTTGAGAGTTTCTGCAAGAAATTGAGCCAAAGCGTTTTTTTCAATCTTATTTGGAATGGTTACATATGGATATATGACTTTAACCTCCTTGAGAAACTGTAATTTTCCATTTTTCTTATGATCAAAAAGAATTTCGAGTTGTGAAAGCACCTCAAATTGAGACTTTCGTATGGATCCTTTTTTGGCGGTTAATATCCCTTTTAGGATAAATGATTGTCTTCCCAACACCTCGGTATAGCAATGCGTAATTAGACTATTATCACTATACTTAATTGTATTTAAAACAATAGCTTTAGTTCTAACCAACATAAATTAAACGACGCCTTGTGCTAACATAGCATCAGCTACTTTTACAAAGCCAGCAATATTTGCACCCTTGACATAGTTAACATAACCGTCTTCTTGGCCAAATTCTAAACAAGATTGATGAATTTCACTCATGATATTTTTCAGTCGGGAATCTACCTCTTCGCGTGTCCAATTATACCTCAAAGAGTTTTGAGCCATTTCAAGCCCAGATACTGCAACCCCTCCTGCGTTGGATGCTTTTCCAGGAGCAAAGAGAACTTTATTTTCTGTAAAGACATGAATTGCTTCAGGAGTTGAAGGCATATTGGCTCCTTCTCCGACACAGATACAACCGTTTTGAATAAGCAGTTCAGCATCTTTTAGATGAAGTTCATTCTGGGTCGCACAAGGAATTGCAACATCACAAGGAACCTCCCAAGGGGTTTTCTTTGCATGAAACTCAGCGTTTGGATAGCGTTCTAAATACTTTTGAATTCTACCTCTTTGAACATTTTTGATGTTCATGATGTGATTTAGTTTTTCGGAATCAATTCCATCTTTATCGTATATATACCCTCCAGAATCTGATAGTGTACAAACAGTACCACCCAGTTGAATGACTTTTTCGGCAGCATATTGACCTACATTTCCAGAACCTGAAACTACCACTCTTTTACCTTCTAAACTTGTGCCGATGTTCTGAAGCATTTTCTGTGTAAAATAAACTACTCCATAACCCGTCGCTTCAGGACGAATTAAAGAACCTCCCCAGCTAACACCTTTTCCTGTAAGAACTCCAGTAAATTCATTTTTTAATCGTTTGTATTGGCCAAAAAGGTATCCAATTTCTCTACCCCCAACACCAATATCACCAGCAGGAATATCTCTGTTTGGACCAATATGACGGAAAAGTTCAGACATAAAACTTTGACAGAAACGCATCACTTCATTGTCGCTTTTTCCTTTAGGGTCAAAATCAGAACCTCCTTTGCCTCCTCCCATAGGAAGGGTAGTAAGACTGTTTTTGAAGACCTGCTCAAAAGCTAAAAACTTCAATACACTCAAGTTAACGCTCGGGTGAAATCGAAGCCCACCTTTGTAAGGGCCTATTGCAGAATTCATTTCAATTCGATAACCCCGGTTTACTTGAATTTCATTTTGATCATCAATCCAAGCGACTCGGAAAAAAACAACCCGCTCAGGTTCTACCATTCGCAGTAAGATGTTTTGTCCATAATAAATGTCGTGTTTAACAATGTATGGAATTACGTTTTCAGCAACCTCAGTAACGGCTTGCATAAATTCGGGTTCATTTTGATTTCTCAGTTGAACTTCAGCTAAAAATTGATCAATTATTTTTTTCATACTATTATTTGAGAGAACTAATGTAGTTTTATTGTTTGTTTTTATGCAAATAAAAGTGCAACAACTTCTTCAATTTTAGTTAAAGCTAAAGCGTTTATTCCTTCTACAAGGACTACGTTTTTAGCTCCTTTAGAATTCACGATTGTTTCAAAGCCTAACTTTTCAGCCTCTGCAATTCTTTGATCCAGTTTAGGAACGGGTCTTAGCTCTCCAGAAAGTCCTATTTCTGACGCAAAACACATTTCCTTTGGAAGAGCAATGTCATGATAACTGGAAAGAATTGCCGACACTACAGCCAAATCTATTGCAGGATCTTCGCTGCTAATTCCGCCAGTAATATTTAAAAAAACATCTTTGCTTCCTAATTGAAATCCAGCTCTCTTTTCGAGTACCGCAAGAAGCATATTCAGACGTTTTGCGTTAAATCCAGTTGTGCTTCTTTGAGGAGTTCCATATACGGCAGTACTAACTAGGGCTTGCACCTCTATCATTAAAGGACGAACTCCTTCCATAGTAGCTGCAATAGCATGGCCGCTCATTTCACGATCGGTTTGTGAAATTAGCAGCTCACTGGGGTTAGTTACAACCCGAAGACCTGAGGATAACATTTCATAGATTCCTATTTCTGCTGTTGAACCGAAACGATTTTTTTGAGCTCGGACGATTCTATAAACATGATTTCGGTCTCCTTCAAAATGAAGAACAGTATCAACCATATGCTCTAAAACTTTAGGTCCAGCAATTGCCCCATCTTTTGTAATATGTCCCACTAAAAGCACGGGTGTATTTGTTTTTTTGGCAAACTGGATGAGCTCCGAAGTACATTCTTTGATTTGGGAAACACTCCCAGGGCTACTGTCTATGTATTGTGTTTGAAGGGTTTGAATGGAATCAACAATAACAATGTTGGGTTCTAGCAATTCAATTTGCTTAAAAACCTTTTGAGTTTGAGTCTCACTCAGAACATAGCAGTTTTCGTTTTTTGAATCAATTCTTTCCGCTCTCAATTTTATTTGTTTCTGACTTTCTTCTCCAGACACATAAAGTACTTTACCTCCAATTTGAAGAGAAATTTGAAGTAGTAAGGTAGATTTTCCAATTCCAGGCTCACCCCCCAAAAGAGTAACTGATCCGGGTACAAGACCTCCGCCCAGAACCCGATCTAATTCAGAATCGTTGGTAGAAATTCTAGCTTCTTTGTCGGTTTCAATTTCTTGAATCCGTACTGGAGCTGCCGTTTTAATTTTCAGTGTTTTAGGTTCAACCCACCCCTTTTCTTTGGGTTTTTCTAGAACCTCTTCGACTAGGGAATTCCATTCTTTGCAACCGTTGCATTGACCTTGCCATTTGGAATGAGGAGTTCCGCATTTTTGACAAAAGAAAGTAGTTTTTACTTTACTCATGGAGCTTTTTATTTTAGAGACTCTATTTTGTTTAGAATCATTTCTTTAGTAATAAAATCTATAGGCTCGGATGAATAGGCACGCTCATAGCTTTTAAGTGCTTTTTTATAGTTTTCTGTTATTTCATATCCGATACCGTTAAAGTAGTGACCCATCATCGTTTCAGGATATTGATCCATGCACAACTCACCTAAAACAAAAATAGACTCTGCATCAGATTTTTTTTGAGCAGCAGCAAAAACCGCCATAATATCGTTTAGGATATATGTTTTTTGAAAGCCTAATTGGCGTGAAATTTTTTCATATTTATCAACCATGTAGCTGTGAGCAATTACTGTATCGGATAACATTTGCTCCCTGTATTCCTTAGGGCTAATCGGCTGATAAATTCTAAAAACAGTTTCTAGGGCTATTGGAATAGAATAAGCTGGAGATGAGAATTCGTCTGGAAAAGAAAACAAGTCGTAGGTAATATTTAATTTATCATTCATTATGTTTTTGAGTTCATTACCTAAAAAAGTTATTTTGTTTTGCTGCCTTTCAGGTAGATTTTCTGAGTTAAACAAGTAGTAACTAGCTTGCTTAGAAGTACTCGAAGCTTTTTCTAAAAGGGGGTCAATAATTTGAGCAGGAAGATCGGGGGTAATGGCAATGTAGGAAGAAAACAGATTGGAACCATCTAGTAAAAAATAGTTGAGGAAGTTTGCACCCTTGTTTTTCCCAATAATTACCTTAAGATTTGATAAAGGATATTGAGTAGCAAGTCGTTTAACAACATCAGAACGAACAAATTGTTTAAAATCAAGACTTCTAGAAGTTAACTGACCTGAGTTTTTGTCAATTTCGAAATCTCGAGACATTTGATAAGGCTCTTCCTGACGAATACCAACAACAATTGCCTTGGGCATGTACCCTATTTTCGAAAAGAATTTCACATTAGTCACTACAAGATCAAACAATTCGTGCCCCTCAAAAACAACAATCAAAGGCAAAGGATCAACAGCGCCCTCCTTCATTTCTGGAACATACAAATCGATTGTTCTAGATTTTCCCAAAACCGATGAAGCAATAGTTTCTGAAGTTATTTGCGCGGAAAGTGTTAAGCTCAATAAAAAAGTGAGTAAAAACAAAGAACGGATCATAAAATTAATATTATAGTATAAGGGAAAGGTACTTACTTTTTTCGATTTATTAGCGGTAATGCAAAAAAGGAAAGGCTACCAAATAGTATAACCATAATTGTTTGAGCCGACCACATAATCCATCCAAAAGCCAAGCTAGATTCGTTTGAAATGTCATAAGTAATCAAAACCAAAGAAACAGAATATGGATAGATTCCTACACCTCCATTGGTAGCAGAAATAGTGATAGCGCCAACTAAAAACCCGATTAATAGAGCTTCAAAAGGAAGATCTACTGTTTCTGGTAAAGCAAATTTAATACAGTAAAACATTAAAATATAAAGCCCCCAAATCAAAAATGTATGGAAAATATATGCGCCTTTTTTTGGCATTTTAACCAAAGTCATCACACCTTCTTTAAGGCCCTTTAGAAGTTCCGTGATTTTTAACGCAAAAGCAGAATTAGACTTTTTAAGTTGGTTAATTAAAACCCAAAAAACCAATCCACCTAAAGCCAGAGTAATTACTAAGAGTGTAGGATTGAAAGATTGTTTTTTGAAAAAACCAAGAATAAATTCAAATTGAAGTATTAAGGCAATCCCGATGACTAGAACTAACATTATTAAGTCAACTATACGTTCTGCTATAATGGTTCCAAAGCTTTTTTCAAAAGGAATGTCTTCGTAAGTTTTCATTACGGTAGCCCTAAAAAACTCCCCAGATCTTGGCACACCTAAATTGGCAATATAGGTAATGAAAATTGCTAAAATATTATTAATTAACCGGGGCTCATATCCCATGGAATTTAACATAAAATTCCAACGATAGGCTCTTGACAAGTGGCTTATTAAACCCAATGCTAAAGAGAATAAAACAAAGCGGTAATCTGCACTTTTTATTGCTTCATATATGGTTGCTCGATCTTCTAAGGTAGTGTCTTTAACAGATAAATAAATGAAAACAAACCCAATCATTAAAGGGAAAATTATTTTCAAAAATTGAGTTATTTTATTCCCCACGAAGCTTATTGCAATAAATTAGTTTTTTCGTTTGGAAACAAAATTATAGGCTTGTATTCACGAGCCTTTTCAAAGGGAACAGAACAATAACTGATGATAATAAGCACATCTCCTTTTTGAACCTTTCTGGCCGCAGGACCATTAAGAGTTATTTCACCAGAATTTTTTTCTCCTTCAATGACATAAGTTTCTAAGCGTTCACCGTTATTGATGTTTACAATTTGTACTTTTTCACCAGGCACAAGGTTTGCAGCTTCAATTAAGGCACTATCAATGGTAATGCTGCCAATATAATTAAGATCAGCACCTGTAACTGTTACTCGGTGAATCTTAGATTTTAAAATTTCTATTTGCATCCTGCAAAGGTATTAAAATTTAATGTTGTCAATTAAACGAATATCGCCTAATTTTAGGGCAATAAATGCTCTTGTCTGAACACCGTTTAAATCATTAATTTTTTGCAAGGATTTTTCGTCAGCAATCATAAAATATTCTAATTCTATTTCCGGCTGATGCTTAAAGAAATCTAAAATCCAGAATTCAATTTGTTCTGGACTACTCTTGCCTTTTAAAGCAACTACCTTTTGAAGGGTTTCGAAAATTATAGGAGCTATTGCTCTTTGAGTTGAATTTAAATGCTCATTTCTAGAGCTCATTGCAAGACCATCATCGTGCCTTACTATTGGACAGGGAACAACTGTAACCGGAATTTTTTCATTTGCTACCAATGCCGATATGATTTGTAATTGTTGGAAGTCTTTTTCGCCAAAATAAGCTTTCGAAGGCTTAAAAACTTCAAATAAAAGCTGAACAATAGTAGCAACTCCTTGAAAATGTCCTTTTCTGTGAGCACCCTCCATAGTAGCTTCAAGGAGACCAAAATCATAGCCTTTGGACTCAACTTGTTTTCCATATAAGTCTGACGTCTCAGGTGCATACACCCAAATATTGTCTCCTAAAGTTTCGAGTTTTAGTAAATCAGAATCGAGTGTTTTGGGATAATTTTTTAAATCATTAGAATTATCAAATTGCGTTGGGTTTACATAAATAGATACAATCACAATGTCGTTCTCAGATAAGGCCTTCTTTACTAGGGTTAAATGCCCTTCATGAAGCGCCCCCATTGTAGGAACTAACCCAACAGCTTTAGTATTGTTATTGTTTTTAAAGGCATTTAGCTCTTTAGAATGGTAAAAAACCTTCATTTTTAGAAAAAATTAACAGCCTAAAAGTACTGTTTTTTCTGATGAACGGAAGAATTTTCGTAATTTTGCTAAACTTTCTATTTAAGGAAGCTAAATCCGTTTTTATGCAAAACAAGAGAGTATTAATAATATCATCGGAGGTAACCCCCTATTTACCTCAAACAGATCAGGCTATTAATTCATTTCAAATTCCAAAAGCAATTAATGATGCTGGAGGACAAATACGAATTTTTATGCCGCGTTATGGAATGATTAATGAAAGAAGGCATCAGTTGCATGAAGTTATTCGTTTGTCAGGAATGAACATGGTTGTCAATGATATGGATATGCCTTTAATCATAAAAGTTGCTTCTATTCCTAAAGAAAGAATGCAGGTTTACTTCATTGACAATGAAGAATATTTCAAAAGAAAAGCGATGCTTAAGGATGAGAACAATGTCTTGTTCCCTGACAATGACGAGCGTATGATTTTTTTCACAAAGGGAGTTATTGAAACCGTTAAAAAGCTGAATTGGTCTCCGGACATCATTCATCTTCACGGTTGGTTTGCCTCCTTATTTCCATTATATCTAAAAACATATTTTTCTGAAGACCCTATTTTTGAGTTAAGTAAAATTGTAACTTCAGTATATCCAAATGATTTTGAAGGTGAACTCTCACCAGCATTAGAAAATAAAGTTGCTTTTGATGTTGAGGATGAATCGGCAAGAGGCCCTTTAAAAGAATCTACCTTCGAGAATTTAATGAATTTAGCCATTAACTTTTCGGATGGGGTAGTGCTTTCCGGAGAAAATATTGCGGAAAGTATTTTATCGAATATAGATTCTAAAAAGATTCCCACATTAACATTCGAAGAAAGTGCAAAAGATAACGCTTATGTAGATTTTTTCAATAACCAAATTATTTAATACCCTATGAACCTTAAGGTGTCTTTTCGAAAGAATAGTTTATTCTTTCTCTTAATTACTCTCGTTTTATTTTCTTGTAACGAAGATTTTAATACTGTAGGATATGACCTGATCTCATCCAGTGCATTTGAAACAGAGCGTATAGATTTACCGGTATTTTCTTATCAAAAAGAAATCCTCTCAGACGTTCAGTCAGATGGTTTAAATCTTCAGCAATTAGGGTCAATTGATGTGCCAAATGTTGGTCAATCATCCGCATATATTATTTCTCAGCTAAGTCTAGCTCCAAAATCTTTTTTCGGCCTGTACAGCCCTGAAGATGAGATGGGAGTAGAAGATAATATCTACGCAATCCCAGAGAACGAACAAGTCGTTTCGGTTTATTTAGAAATCCCTTTTATGAATAATACAAGAGATCAAGATGGAGACGGTGTTATAGATAGTCTTGATTCAGATCCAGAGAATCCCGAAAGCGACTCCGACGGAGATTCAATAATAGATGCTTTAGAAACGCAGAACGGGACAGACCCCTTGAACACAGATAGTGATGGAGATGGAATTCTAGATGCAGAAGACACGGATAATTCTGGCTACGAAGTCGGAAATAGAACATATGATGTAGACTCTATTTTTGGAAACAGAAATGCAAGTTTTAATTTAAAAGTAGACGAATTAACATACTACATAAACGAATTTGATTCTAGTGATAACTTTGAATCTCCCCAAGCGTATTATTCTTCTAGAGATCTTTATGAAGAAGGTTATGTTGGCGAAAACTTATATGACGAAACCTATCAATTAAATTTTGAAGAACTAAGATTCAATTATACTCAAGATGATCCAGAAACAGAAGATGTAGATGAGACTACATTAATTCAAACTCGAAGAACCCCTCGAATACGAGTTCCTTTGAATGCCGATTTTTTTCAAAGACGCTTATTAGATATTGAAGGCTCTGATTCTTTAAAAACAACAACAGAATTCCAAAAATATATGAGAGGAATTTTTGTGCGTATGGAAAACCCATCGGATGATATATATATGCTGCTCAATTTTAATGCAGCCAGTATTATTGTTGGTTATGAATATGACCGATATAATGATAATGGAACTCCTGATGACACTTCTGACTTTACTATAGACCGAAACGAAAGTTCTTTTGTTATAACGCCTTCTAAAACTATAAATCACTTAGAAAATGCGCTTATCAATCCGCAAATCAATGAAATTATAGCACAAACTTCTGGGTCGAGTAAAATATTTTTAAAAGGGGGAGTAGGATTACTCTCTAACATCGAGTTATTAGGGAATTTTTCTGATGGATCTGCAGACTCTAAACTTGAGGAACTTCGAGCCAACAGTTGGTTAGTGAATGAAGCAAATCTGATTTTTTATGTAGATTCTAACTCTGTCGAAAACTGGACATCTGACGCTTTAATTGCGGAACGGCTATATTTATACAAGCAAAAAGACGCCTCTCCTTTATTAGATTATTTTACAGACGAAACCCTTGATGCCACTAAGAATAATGCTGATAAATTCATTCACGGAGGGATTTTAGAATACCAAGACGGAAGACCCTATCGTTATAAGTTTAGAATTACCCAGCACATCAACAACCTCATTCGAAAAGATTCGGCAAACGTTGTTTTAGGTTTAGTGGTTTCTGCGGACATCACTAATATTTTAACAAAAAAAGCATTCTTGAGTGGAAGTTCTGAAGAGTTTTTATACCCTGCGGCATCGATCTTAAATCCTTTAAGTACCGTTTTAATTGGCTCACACCCAGACGAAGAATTCGAAAGCCTTAGACTGAAATTAGAATTAATTTACACGGACTTTTCAAACTAAATATTTTTTATGTGTGGAATAGTAGCTTATATTGGTCAACAACAGGCATCTCCTATTATAATAAAGGGGCTTAAAAGACTGGAATATCGTGGTTATGATAGTACAGGAATCTCTCTTTTTGACGGAATTGAACTTCATACAGTAAAAACAAAAGGAAAGGTAAGTGACCTAGAGTCAAAACTTGAGACTCAAAACTCAATCAGTGCACAAATAGGAATCGGACATACCCGTTGGGCAACTCACGGCATTCCGAATGACTTAAATGCACATCCCCAAGCATCTAATTCAAGCAACTTAGTACTAGTTCATAACGGAATTATTGAAAACTATGCTTCAATAAAAGAAGAACTAATTCAACGAGGATATACATTCAGCTCGGACACAGACACAGAAGTTCTGGTAAACCTTATTGAAGATGTTCAAAAGAAAGAAAAGGTAAAACTTGGAAAAGCTGTGCAGATTGCCTTAACTCAAGTAATCGGAGCCTATGCCATAGTAGTTTTTGACCGCAGGAAGCCAAATGAGCTTATAGCTGCAAGGTTGGGGAGTCCATTGGCTATAGGAATAGGAAAGGAAGAATTTTTTGTTGCTTCTGATGCTACCCCCTTTATAGAGTACACAAAAAATGTAATTTATCTGGAAGAAGAGCACTTAGCTATTATTCGTTGTGACCGTGATATTACCATTCGAAAAATAAATAACGACAAAGTTATTAAGCCTTATGTAGAAGAGCTTCAAATGAGCTTAGAAAACATCCAAAAAGGCGGATATGACCACTTTATGCTTAAAGAGATATTCGAACAGCCACAAGCCATTCAAGACACACTTAGAGGCCGATTACTTTCAAACGAAGGAAAAATCACTCTTTCGAGTTTGCATGAGCATGAAAATAAATTTTTAAAAGCAAGACGTATCCTAATTGTTGCCTGTGGTACATCATGGCATGCAGGTTTAGTTGCCGAATATTTACTTGAAAAATTCACCAGAATCCCCGTTGAGGTTGAATATGCTTCCGAATTTAGATACCGTGATCCAATTATTTTTCAGGACGACATTATTATAGCAATTTCTCAGTCTGGAGAAACTGCAGATACTCTTGCGGCTATTAAAATAGCTAAAGAGCTTGGTGCATTTGTATTTGGAGTTTGTAATGTAGTAGGGTCTTCTATTTCACGAATGACAGATACCGGATGTTATACGCATGCCGGACCAGAAATTGGAGTTGCTTCTACAAAAGCATTTACAACTCAAATAACGGTTCTGTCTCTTTTATCATTGCACTTAGGAATGGTAAAAGGAACATTGTCACGTTCGGAATACCAAAAACATCTAGTGGAATTAGAATCAATTCCAGACAAAGTTTCCGAAATTTTAAAACAAGAGAAATTAATCAAAGAAGTAGCTTCTTCGTTTACCAAAACCAGCAACTGTATATATTTAGGAAGAGGATATAATTTTCCGGTAGCGCTAGAAGGTGCGTTGAAATTAAAAGAAATTTCATATATCCACGCAGAGGGATATCCGGCTGCAGAGATGAAACATGGTCCAATTGCACTTATTGATGATCAAATGCCCGTTGTTGTAATTGCTACCAAAAAAGGGCACTATGATAAGGTTTTAAGTAATATTCAGGAAATAAAATCGAGAAAAGGGCGCATTATCGCCGTAGTAAGTGAAGGTGATGTTAGAGTAAAAGAACTAGCCGATTATTGCATTGAAGTCCCAGAATCTTTAGAATGCTTTACACCTATTTTAACAACCATTCCACTTCAACTGTTGTCCTATTATATTGCGGTTCAAAGAGGATGTAATGTAGATCAACCTCGAAATTTAGCTAAGTCCGTTACAGTGGAGTAAAAGAAAACGTTTATCCTTACCCCTTGCATTTAATAATAAGGTTCTCTGTTACAATAACTACAACTAAAGTTTGGAACTCAAATTATAGTGAATATCAAGAGTATTTATTCAATAGAATTTGTTAATATAAACGTCATTTTCTTACCCCCATTAGGTTACATAAAAATATCTAAAATATTCAACAAAGAAGGATTAAAAACACCTCGTGGAAAAATATTTAAGAATACCCACGTTCACTCTATTTTCAAAAAAGGAAAAATTAGAGAAGAGAGAAATAATAGAAAAGATATCGTTGAGATTTCTTAAGTTACAATTGAGGAGTTAAAAAAACATTTTTGATTAAATGTAAAGTTTTTTTGTCATTATGTAAAAAATACTTTACATTTGTTGAAATTTAAAAAATTATAATATGAGTTATTTATTTAGTAATAAGTTTAAAAAAACAAGTGGTATGATTTTTTATTTGTCAATAGCAATCGGATTATTTTTATTGTTAACAGATAGAATACAAAATATTTTTGTTGTTAACGTTTTTTCAGTTTTTTCATATGAGTGGTTTGGATCAGAAAGACCAGGTTTTGGATGGATAGAAAATGGTTTAGGCGATGAAGTTTTCACCTTATTAATTATTATTTCAGGGTTAATAAACTCTTTTAGTAAAGAGAAAATTGAAGACGAATTAATTTCGAAGATTAGATTAGAAAGTTTGTCCTTATCTCTATTTATAAGTTTTGGATTAATAATTGTATCTACATTTTTAGTTTTTAATATTAACTATATGTACGTATTAGTGTTCAACTTATTTTTAATAATTGTCTTATTTAATTTAATATTTAAATTCAGACTATTCAAACACTATAACTCATGAAAAATAATTTAAAGTTATATCGAACAAAGTCTGGATATACACAAGAAGATATTTCAAAAAAAATTGGTGTTTCTAGACAAACAATCAATTCAATTGAAAATAATAGATTTCATCCCTCAATACTATTGTGTTTGAAACTTTCAAAAGAATTGGATTGTCGGTTAGAAGATTTGTTTTTTCTTGAAAGTTGATGTAAAAAAAGTTGAAAGGGTAAGGTTAACCGTATAGTAAGAATAAACCATCACTGTTGAGTATCCAACTACTAAATTATTAAGTACTTAAGTCGATTTTTGAACCTTCTATTTTTTAAATAAATTGTACATTAGAAGTAGAAAAAACACGATAACACAGGTGTAAGTTATTATATCTATTATCATGTGTTCAATCAAACCTTCAAGAAAGTAACCGTTTATAATTACTATAAACATACATATGGACATGATCTTTCCAGTCCCTTTTGGTTCACTCCCAAGTCCTAATAATTTCCAGTATTTCATTATCTAATAGTTTTCAGGTTCTCTTTTTAATAGTTAAACGTCTAAATATACAAAACTATAAAATTTGATTATTTTTAAGCTTTCTTAAGAATGATTAATCTTTAATAGATTTCAATTACATTTGTGTAAAGAATTTTAATATGGAAAAAGAAAACACAAAAATCACAATAAAACCAAACGGACAAATAGCGATACAAGGTTCTGTAGATATAGTCGACATAGAAGGAAATGAAATAAAGCATGCCCCAAGATTTGCTTTATGTGGATGTTCAAAATCCAGTAATAAGCCTTTTTGTGATGGCTCTCACAACGCATAAATACTCTTTATTTAGAGGATACATATATTTAATGAATTTAAGAACCCAAGAATTCCGAGTACTGCTTTATCGCTTTTCTTTGGGATACTTGTTTTATTTCATAGCCCGAAGTCTTTTCGTTATTTTCAACATCGACTTGCTAGAAGTCGATTCATTTATAGGGTTTGTATTACTCTGCTTTTATGGATTAACTTTTGATACGGCCGCACTTTTTTACTTAAATGCAATTTTCTTATTAGCCTCGATTCTACCGGGGACGTTTACAACCTCTAAAGCCTACCAAAAAGGGCTTTTTTGGATCTATATGGGATTCAATGCTGTCGGTTTAGGAATGAACTTTATCGATATCATATATTATCGATTTAATCTAAATAGACTTACAAGCAAGGCGTTTGAGGTTTTAGAAAACGAAACCAATGGTTTTGCATTAATGTCATCCTTTGTATTGGACTATTGGTATGTTTTTGGTTTGTATGGATTGTCTATTTTTTTATGGTCAAAAGCATATAAATTATTTAAGGTTAAAAGGGTTAAAGCGGATCATATACCTTCCTATATTTTTTCGTCTATCGTTATATTTTTAATTACCGCGGCAACATCTATAATTGGAATTCGTGGAGACTGGAGGCACAGTACTCGACCAATTACGTTAGTTCATGCAATGGAAAAAGTTAAACATCCTTCTCAAGCAGATGTTGTGCTTAATTCCCCTTTTGCATTTATTAGAACCTACGGAAAAAACAGTTTCTCCTATTCCGATGAATTTGAAGAAGCTGAAATAGAAGAAATAATTAAACCCATAAAAACGTACACTCCATCTACAGAATTTGACACTCCACCAAACGTTGTGGTTTTTATATTGGAGAGTTTTGGGAGAGAATATTGGGGTTCTATGAATGGTTCGTCTGGAATTGAAAACTTTGAAAGTTTTACTCCTTTTCTAGATTCCTTAGCGCAACACAGCCTTGTGTTTTCAAATGGTTTTGCAAACAGCAGGAAGTCCATTCACGGAATGCCTTCTGTATTGGCAGGAGTTCCTTCTTTCGAAACCGCTTATACTTCTTCACAATACGCAAACCAACCCATTCAATCACTGGTTTCAATCACCAAAGAAATGGGATATTCAACTTCTTTTTTTCATGGTGCACCAAACGGATCAATGGGCTTCTTAGGATTTTCAAAAGCTTTAGGATTTGATTCTTACGTTGGGAAAAATGAATACAATAACGATGCTGAATTTGACGGTATTTGGGGAATTTGGGACGAGCCCTTTTTTCAATACACACAAAAAAAATTATCAGAAGAACAAACACCGTTCTTAGCAACTGTTTTTTCTGTAAGTTCTCACGCACCTTTTAAAATTCCTGACCAATACAAAGGAAAGTTTAAAGCGGGGTATATTCAAATGCACGAATGTATTCAATACACAGATTATGCTATTGAACAATTTATAGCTTCGAGTAAAAATGAACCTTGGTTTGATAACACGCTCTTTGTATTCACTGCAGATCACGGAAATCAATCATATTATGAGTTATATCAAAAAACCATCAATCGATTTGCAACACCAATTATGTTTTACGCACCAGGGAAATCTTGGAGTGAAGAAAATTTCGAATTGGTTCAGCACATGGATATTATGCCTACTGTTGCTCAGTTAATTGGATATAAAAAACCCATTCGAAGTTGGGGAAGGAGTCTTGTTAGTGCCGACAAATCTTCTTTAGTGGTCAATTATTTTGGGGCGGGCACTTACTTCTTTATGAATGAAGAATATATTTGTATTTATAATGGTACAGGTGCTACAGGGTTTTATAAAAACGATGATCTTGGGCTTGAAAAAAACCTAATCAAAGAACGAAATGAACTAATGGACGCTTTAGAAGAAAAAGGCAAAATGTTTCTTCAAGATTATAATAAAAGAATTGTCACAGGAAATCTTGGGGCTGATTAAAGATGAAAGATAAAATACATTTTATTGTAAATTCTCGATTAGTTAAAGCAAAGACTATTCTTGAGAGGGAGTTGAAAAACAACTCCTATTGGGAAAATAATCATGAAGTTTTTGTGTGGGAATCTTTATACAAAGGTCATGCTCTTGAGCTTACGCAAAAAGCAATTCGAGACGATTCTAAAACCGTTGTATCTTGTGGTGGCGACGGTACAATAAACGAAATTGGACGTTATTTAATTGAAACCGACATACCTTTAGGGATAGTTCCTTTGGGCTCGGGTAATGGCTTTGCGCGACACTTTAAAATACCATTAAACATAAGAGCTGCGCTTCAGGTTATTCAGGCCAAAACACGAGTTTCTATCGATGCAGGTTTAATTAATCAACATTTTTTTCTTTCTAATGTTGGAGTTGGTTTTGAAGCTCACTTTATTAATTCGTATCAAAAAAAGTCAACACGGGGGTTTATTTCATATTGTAAGGCAATTGTAGTTGCCCTTAGAGCCTTTATAGTTAATAAACACAGGATTTATTATGCTGATAAAGCCCGAGAAATCACCCCATTTTCTTTAATGGTCTCAAACACCAATCAGTTTGGGTATAATTTTTCACTTACTCCTGAGTCTTCTATTTCGGATGGGAAGTTAGAATTGATTATTTTTAAAAGCAAGTCAGTTTTGGCTCTTTTTAAACTGTTTTTTGCCAGTCGATTTGGCGTCAAATTATCTCAAGATTTATTAGAAATCATACCCGTTTCCAAAGTTAGAATTGCTCTTGAATCTAGCGAATTCTTGTTTCAGTTTGATGGAGAAATTAATCAATGTAGCTCGAAAGAAATAGTTGTTCAATTACACCCCAGAAAACTAAAAGTATGGGTGCCAAGCTAAAAATTAGGCTATACCAGTTTCCAAATATTATACCCTATCCAAACTAGAACAAAACCAACAGACCCTTGCAAGAAAGTGGCCCAGGTGTGATGCTTATATGCGGTTTTTACGTCTAACCCTCCAATTTGCGAAACAATCCAAAAATAGGAATCATTAGCATGTGAAACGGTCATAGAGCCAACACCTAAAGCCATAATTACCCAAACTTTCCCCATTTCAGAGTCCATTCCCAAAGTAGGTAGTAGCGGAAATACAATCGATGAAGTTGTAATGATTGCTACGGTAGATGACCCTTGTGCGGTTTTCAAGACTGCAGCAATAACAAATGGAATTACTATTCCCCATTGTGGATTTACCATTGCATTTTCTAGATAAGAGGTTATGGGTATCTGTTGAATGACCGCTCCTAGTACACCTCCCATTCCAGTTATAATTAGTATAGGTGCCGCAGCTTTTATTCCAAGCTCTATAGAACTCCCCAGCTTTAGATTTCCATAAGTAAGCAACATAAAACTAAACAAAACTCCAATCAAGAGAGCGTTCATAGGGGTGCTTATTAATACCACAAAATCAACGATTAATTCATTTTCAACTGCTGTTGAATTAAGGTTCAATAACGTTCCCAGTGCCATTAAAATAATGGGCAGAACTATAGGAGCTAAAGCCAGGTGCAAAGGAGGCAAACGCATTTTCTTTTCAATCGTTTTTACTTCTCTAGACTTGATACTGGCATCTTTATGCTTAGGGTTTTTTGAAATAGAATATGAGTAAAATGCACCAACTAAAATCAAAATAAAGGCGAGTGCTCCTCCAACACAAATTAACAAAAACAAATTTTCCATTTCTAAATTAGCTGCAGCAGCGAGAGGTCCAGGTGTTGGCGGAACAAGAACATGTGGAGCGAATAATCCAGTGGACAAAGCAATAGTTAATGCAAGTTTGGAGGTGTTTTTTTTTTCGGCTAAAGACTTGTTTAGGGAAGACAATATTACAAATGCCGAATCACAAAAAACAGGAATAGAAACAACATATCCAATGCAACTAACGGCAAAGGGAAGAGGGAGCCTTTTAAGTAATTTGATAAGTGAATTTGCAATGGTGTGTGTTGCGTTTGTTTTTTCTAAAACAACCCCAATAATGGTTCCATACACTACTAACAAACCAATGCTTTGAAAGGTTTTTCCAAACCCTTCCCCAAAAACTTGTGGAATATCCTCTAATGGAAGGCGTAACGAAAATGCAAGGAAAAAGCTAGCTGCAAGCAAAACAAGAAAAGGATGTAGCTTAAGCTTAGTTGCTCCAACTATAATCCAGACAATTGTAATTAAAATAAGGCTGAACTCCGTTATCATAAAATTTATTTCTACTAAAATAAGAGAATATTTGATGACTCTAATTTTATTATTTCCATATCTTTAAACAGTTTTAACTTATGAAACAACATCTTTCAATTTTAGCTCATAACAGAGTGATTTATTCTCGTTTTCTGAAGAGTTTTTCTTTAGAACAACTCAATTCCGTTCCCAAGGGTTTTAATAATAACATCATTTGGAATGTTGCACACGCTTTGGTCACTCAACAATCGATCATGTATTCCCTTTCGGGCTTACCGGCTTTAGTTCCCCAAGAATGGGTCGATGGTTATCGAAAAGGCACAAGGCCAGAAGGCGATGTTAGTCAAGAATTTGTTACGGCAATCGACGAAGCATTGACCTTAACAATGGATCAGCTACAAAAAGATTTGGAAGCAGGTATTTTCGAAAACTTTCAGCCTTATACTACAACAACTAAAATGGAATTAAGTTCTATAGAAACAGCCTTCCCTTTTGTTTTGTTTCATGACGGAGTCCACATAGGATCTGTTTTGGCTTTGGCTAAATTGGTTTAAAGGGCAGCTATAGAATTTACAATTTGTTCAGCATGCACTCTGGAGTTTTCAATAAACCACCTGTTTGTTTTTAATCCCCCACATACAACACCAGCAAGGTAAACTCCTTTTTGACTGGATTCCATAGTGCGTTCATTATAAACGGGAGTTTTATACTCATCTGTCTGAAATGAAACCCCTAGCGACCCTAAAAGAGTAAAGTCTGGCTGGTAACCGGTCATTGCTAAAACAAAATCATTTGGAATTTCTAGTGTCTCGTTTTTGGTTTTAATACGAACACTTTTGTGTTTAATCTCAACCAAATTTGATTCAAAATACGCAGGAATACTCTCTTCCTTTATTCGGTTTAAGATATCAGGTCGTGCCCAGTACTTGACGTTTGATCCAACTTCTTTTTCACGAACAACAAGGGTTACGCTTTTTGCTCCTTTTCTATAGGTTTCTAATGCAACATCTACAGCTGAGTTTGCTGCCCCTACAATCACAATATCCATACCGAAATATGGATGGGCCTCTTTATAGTAGTGAGTTACCTTTTCCAGTTCTTCGCCAGGAATATTAAGTTTATAGGGGAGATCATAAAAGCCTGTTGCAAGCACTATGTTTTTTGTGGTGTAATTTTTTTTTGTGGTTTGAATTTTAAATCCACCTGTGGTTTTCTTAAAAGAAACAACGCCTTCATAAAGATTAACATTCAACTCCCAGGAAGATGTAACGCGCCTGTAGTATTCAAGAGCTTCTGCACGAGTTGGTTTCGGGTTAAAAGATATGAAAGGAATCTTACCAACCTCTAAACGGTCTGAGGTAGAAAAAAAAGTCATGTTTTGTGGGTAATTATATATAGAATTTACCAAAACGCCTTTTTCAATGATGGTATATTTAAGCCCTTTTTTTTTAGCTTCAATCCCACATGCCAATCCAATAGGGCCTGCCCCAATAATGATCAAATCTTCCATAAATCAAAAGTAAATAAAGGACTGTTAACTTCTAGCACCAGAAGACCATTTTTTTAAATAACTAATACCTATAGTTATTAATTAACAATCAATTTAACTTATTTATATGTATATATTAAAAAATTACTAGTCGTTTAAGGGTGTTTTTTATAATTAATTATAATTTTTTATTATAATTTTTATTTTAAAGTAGATATAACTTCTTGTCTTAGGTATAAAAGCACTAAAGACCCTATAAATAATGACACTCCTAAATATATACCTTCAAAATAAATACCGAAAAGAAGAAGAATTACCCACCAAAGCGCAAAAATAATTAGGCCAAAAAGGTATTTAATAGCGTTGTGAAATACTACATCAGAAAAGAGCCTAACCACTTTTCGTATCATCAGTAACGGGATTATGTTTAAAAGTCCAAGCAGTTTTATAACGACGTTTAGTGATTTCCCTCCGGATTTAGCTTGTTTTAATTTCGATTGCTCATTTACAAGCGCTTCTTTAAATTCAAAAAACCCCAGCTTAGAATTTACGATATGTACATACTTTTTCTTTTCTAAATAGGAGTCATCTTTGTCAGGAAGCCAAAGGCATTTTTTCATACCAACCTCTAAGGCATCTCTCAATTTATTAATAGTGACACCCTTATTTTCTTTATAATCATTTAAAAAACTTCCAACTAAAAGGGCCTTACCATAAACAATATGCACTTCTTGCCACGGCATTTGATGATGGGAATAGTTTATCCCAACAGGAACAATATACATTTGAGTTTTGGGATATTTTTCTTGTGCTTCCAATGCAAGTCTGCTGCTTCCCTTTGACAATCGTTTCAAAAAATACTCATTGTGATGACTCCCTTCAGAAAACATCATTAATTTTTTTTTATCTCTTAATAAGTCATAGCACATTTCAAATATTACATTGTTTTTTTTAAGACTACTGAAGCCGTCTCTAATCCGATATACAGGCAACATTTTTAGGGCATCAAGGAACCAATGAAAGGGACCTCTAAAAACATCACTTCTAGTAAGTGGGTTGAGTTCGTGTCCACAAGTTGTTCCTACAAGTAAAGGATCTAAAAAAGCTCCTTGATGATTTGGAGAAAAAATTAGACCTGAATTTTTTGGTATATTCTCAAGCCCATACACCCGTACTTTTTTGAAATAAAAATGATTGTAGCATTTCAAAAGCACAAGTATTGTTTTGTAAAAAAGAGTTTTCATAAACCATGACATTATCAGACATGAATTTAAAAATAATTCAGAAAATACGCTTTGTTTCCAAAGCTATTTTTGATGACTTATTTTTAAGCCTTTGAAGTCATAAATGTAGCCGTTTTTATTTCATTCAAAACCAAAAACAAGGGGATTACTTTTTTTTTAGTAAAAACTTGAAAATCGAGGGGATTATTTTTTATGGAAACGCTATATTTGCAAGCGAAATAAAAGACTTAAAACTAATTCAATTTCATCATATGGCAGCGACTGCAGGAAAAGTTTCTCAAATCATAGGCCCAGTAGTAGATGTCACCTTTTCAGGAACAGGCATCAAACTACCTAAAATTTACGATTCACTAGAAATTACAACCAAATCAGGAGGGCTTTTAGTCCTCGAAGTGCAATCTCACGTTGGAGAAGATACTGTAAGAACCATCTCGATGGATTCGACTGATGGTTTAAGTAGAGGAACCGAAGTTGTAGCTACAGGTAAACCAATCCAAATGCCAATTGGCGAGGACATTTACGGAAGATTATTCAACGTAATTGGAGATGCAATTGACGGAATTGGAAATTTACCAAAAACAGGAAAAGATGGATTGTCTATCCACAGACAGGCACCAGCTTTTGATCAGTTATCTACAGCTACTGAAGTTCTTTTTACAGGAATTAAAGTAATTGACCTTATTGAACCTTACGCAAAGGGGGGAAAAATTGGATTATTTGGTGGAGCCGGAGTTGGTAAAACAGTATTGATTCAAGAATTAATAAATAACATTGCCAAAGGGCACGGAGGATTATCTGTATTCGCAGGTGTAGGAGAACGTACTCGTGAAGGTAATGACTTGCTTAGAGAGATGTTAGAATCTGGCATCATTAAATATGGTGATGACTTTTTACATTCAATGGAAGAAGGTGGATGGGATCTTAGCAAAGTAGATAAAGCCGCAATGAAAGAATCCAAAGCAACCTTTGTATTTGGACAAATGAATGAGCCCCCAGGAGCACGTGCTCGAGTAGCATTATCTGGATTAACTATAGCAGAATACTTCCGTGATGGAGCTGGAGAAGGACAAGGAAAAGATGTTCTTTTCTTTGTTGATAATATTTTCCGATTTACTCAGGCTGGTTCTGAGGTTTCCGCTTTATTAGGTCGTATGCCATCAGCAGTAGGATACCAACCAACATTAGCAACAGAAATGGGAGCTATGCAAGAGCGTATTACATCAACTAAACGAGGGTCTATTACCTCTGTTCAGGCAGTATATGTGCCTGCGGATGACCTTACGGATCCTGCACCAGCAACTACATTTGCTCACTTAGATGCAACAACAGTATTGTCTCGTAAAATTGCAGAATTAGGAATTTATCCTGCAGTAGATCCATTAGATTCTACTTCAAGAATTTTGACTGCAGAAATTTTAGGTGACGAACATTACGATTGTGCTCAACGGGTAAAAGAATTATTACAACGCTATAAAGAACTTCAAGATATTATTGCCATTTTAGGTATGGAAGAATTATCTGAAGAAGACAAATTAGCAGTATCTCGCGCTCGACGTGTTCAACGTTTCTTGTCTCAACCGTTTCACGTTGCAGAACAATTTACAGGAATCCCAGGGGTTTTGGTTGATATTAAAGAAACCATCAAAGGATTTAACATGATCATGGACGGAGAATTAGATCACTTACCTGAAGCTGCTTTCAACCTTAAAGGGAGTATTGAAGAAGCAATCGAGGCAGGTGAAAAAATGTTATCTGAAGAATAATAAATATGTATTTAGAAATTATATCTCCAGAGTCAACCCTTTTTACGGGTAATATTGATTCTTTAACTTTACCGGGAACTGATGGGTCTTTTCAAGTTCTAGAAAATCACGCAGCTATTGTTTCTAATTTAATTTCAGGAGCTATAGTTTTCAAGGGAACTTTTGACGCTTCAAAAAGTTTTGATGCGCCCTTTTCGAAAATTGATTCTAGTTCTGTTGCATTAAAGATTTCCTCTGGAATACTTGAAATGCAAGACAATAAAATTATTTTATTGGTTGATTAAGGATTCTGAAACGATTTGAGAATACCAAACACCTGTAAATTAAAACTAATTACAGGTTTTTTTATTTTAGACTAAATTTATATTATGAGAAAATTAAGCCTCATTTTTCTATCACTTTTTTCAGTTTACAACATTCACTCTCAACAAAAAGACTCTCTTGAAATCAAGATAAATAAGCTAAAAGAGGTAATTTTAAACTCAACTCGTATTGACCTACCCCTTTCTCAACAGTCCAGAAACATTCAGGTAATTAGTTCTTTAGATATTCAAAAAAGTGGAGCTACTAGTGTTGTTGCTTTGCTTCAGCAAATTTCGGGCATCGACATTAGACAACGAGGAGTAGAAGGTATGCAAGCTGATTTATATATTCGTGGAGGAAGTTTTGATCAAACCTTACTTTTGATTGACGGAATTAAATTAGAAGATGCCCAAACGGGACATCACACCCTTAATCTTTTGCCTCCTGTAGGTTTAATAGAACGCATTGAAATTCTGAAAGGTCCTGCAGCTAGAATTTACGGTCAAAATGCTTTTACAGGGGCAGTTAATATTGTCACAAAAGAAGCCGGATTAGGAGCAAATCAGCTGAATGTTTTGGCAGGGTCTTATAAACAAAAGCAATTCAAATCTACTTTACAATCAAAAGGCAAACTCGGAGGGGTTTTAGGCCATTTTTCATACAACACATCCAACGGATACCGTCACAACACCGATTTCATCAATAGAAATTATTTTGTAAAAGGAAATTTTAAAACTAAGGAAATTCCTTTTCAGTTTTTGGGATATTTTTCTGATCGTGAATTTGGAGCCAATGGGTTTTATGCTACTCCTTCTGCAACAGAGCAATACGAAGAAACCCAAGCAAGTTTAGTTGCCCTAACCTCAGTAATTAAAAAAGAAAATTCGATTTTTAAACCAAGAATATATTGGCGTCGAAGCCAGGATATGTATGTTTATATTCGAGACAACCCAAGTGTTTATAGAAACCTACACATTACCAATAAGGTCGGAATTGCCTTAGATTATAGCTTGTTCTCTTCTCTTGGAACAACCGGAATAGGGGTTGACTTTTCTCGTGTAAACATAAGCAGTAATAATTTAGGAGAACATGATCGCATGATGACCAACATTTTTGCTGAACATCGTTTTCTTCTTTTGGAAGATAACTTGGACATAACCCCAGGAATTGCTTTTAATAATTATTCAGATTTTGGGACTCATTTTTTCCCAGGAATTGATTTAGGCTTCGCCTTTAACACACAATTTAGGGTTTATGGAAATATTGGTACAACATACAGAATACCCACCTATACCGACTTGTATTATAGCGATAGGACTACTTTAGGAAATCCAGATTTAAAGCCTGAAAGCGCTTTGGCTTCGGAACTAGGTATTCGATATGTTACTTCCAACTTTTCAATTAGTGCGGCGTATTTTAATCGGAATTCTGAGGATTTAATTGATTGGGTAAAAGACACTGAAGAAGCATTGTGGGAAGCAAACAACATTCAAGAAGTAACTACGAGGGGTTTTGAGGTTGAATCAAAATTATCTTATTCCTTTTTAGAAAAACCACAAAGTATCCGAATAGGGTATACGTATATAGATGATGATGTTAAGGGAGTAACAGGCTATAATTTTTCACGTTATTCTATTAATTCCCTAAAAAACCACTTCACGCTTAAAGCCTTCAACACCTGGCCTAAAAGCTTTTCCTCTACAGTAGTAATCAAACAAGCCGAACGCAGCTTAGGAGACCCCTATACGGTCTTAGATCTGAGTGCTCAATGGACTTCTTCGGTCAATCCGATTAAGGTAACATTTCTTTTAAATAATATTTTTAATGAAGTCTATACGGAAACGAATTTAGTGCCAATGCCAAAAGGCAATGGAAGTATTAGATTAGAATTTTCCTTCTAAGAATTCTTTCCTTTTTTGTCTCGAATTGCATCAAAAATTAGTTCATTTTCCCAGCCTCGGTATTGTAAACGATTACATACCTTTTTCTGACAGTTTATAAAGTCCAGATGCTGATATTGATTCCAGATTTGATCAAACAGCGTTTCAAACGTATCAAGATATTCCCCAGAGTCAATTTCTTGCATTCCTTTTTTAATATTCCAAGCACTAATACCACGAAACTTTAGCTGACTTAAGATGCGTATTTTACCCCACTTTTTGATTTTGAATTTACCTCGAGCATAACTCTGAGCAAATCGAGTTTCGTTCAAATAATTATCGGTAATAAGTTTTCCAATAATCTGATCTATAGCAATCTGAATCATATTAAGGGATTTTAATTTTTGAATTACTTCTTGATGGCATCTCTCTTGATAGGCACAGTAGTGTTCCAATTTTTTTTGAGCTTCCTTGATCGTAAAAGACTTGCTTTTTAGCATGGTCAAAAATACATTTTTAAATTGATTTTTTAAGGGTAAAAATTGAAACCGTAGCCCTGCGAATCTTTATATAAAATAAAAAAGCGGCACTCTCGAAGGAGTGCCGCTTTACTTTTTTAAACACGAATCGATTTTTTTTTGTTGTCATAAAAACGATAGTGTAGATACTGATAAGCATCTCGGGGTATAATTTTAACCCGTTTTTTATGCTTTAATAGCCATTGAGTTCGGATGGAAGGGAACCCTTGGTTTAAATAAGCAGCAATAAAAGGATGAATATGTAATTCAATTTTCTTTTTTTGATGCTCTGCGTTGTTAACAATTTTGTTAAGGTCTGCGTTGATTTTATCAAGTAAAACAATAGGCGCTTCAACCTCTCCATTTAGGTTCGGGTTTGGCTCCTTGGTTTTGATGTTCATTTCAGGACGAACCCGTTGACGGGTTATCTGAATGAGACCAAATTTACTGGGTGGTAGAATTTTGTGTTTGGTTCTGTCAGAACTCATTTCTTTCTTAAGATGTTCAAATAGAATACGTCTATTATCACTAGATCCGAGATCGATAAAGTCAACTACCACAATTCCTCCCATATCACGAAGGCGAAGTTGACGTGCAACTTCAGAGGCCGAAATCATATTGACTTCCATGGCTGTTTCTTCTTGGTTTCTCGATTTATTGGATCGATTACCACTGTTGACATCAATTACATGTAATGCTTCCGTATGTTCTATAACTAAATAGGCTCCCTTTTGCATGGAGACTGTTTTCCCAAAGGCTGTTTTGATTTGTCGCTCTACTCCATGTTTTTCGAAAATGGGTAGCGATTCGGTATAATGTTTTAAAATACCTGCCTTTTTGGGTGCAATGGTTTGAATATAATCACCTATTTCACCGAATAACTCTTTGTCATCTACATGAATTCCGGTAAAAGAATCATCAAAAATATCACGCAATATAGAAGAAGAGCGATCAATTTCGCTCAACACTTTAGTGGGATATTTGTTGATTTTTGAAAGACGAGCACACATGTTTTTCCAACGTAATATAAGTTGTTGTAAATCTGCATCGAGCTCTGCTACTTTCTTGTCTTTGGCAACGGTTCGCACGATTACACCAAACCCTTTTGGTCGGATGCTTTGCACGAGACGTTTGAGACGATTTTTTTCTTCTCGGTCTTCAATTTTTTGTGAGATGGATATTCTGTCAGAAAATGGAACCAATACCATATAACGTCCGGCTAATGAAAGCTCAGAACTAATTCTTGGTCCTTTGGTTGAAATGGGCTCTTTAACTACTTGAACCAACATTTGTTGGTTTGAGCTAATAACCTCGCTAATCATTCCATTTTTTTGAATATCTTCTTCAAAACGAAAGTTTTTTAATAAATAATCTTTTGTTTTACCTGTACTCACCTGTTTAATAAATTTCAATAAAGTCGGAAGCTTGGGGCCGAGATCCTGATAGTGTAAAAAACCATCTTTTTCGTGGCCTACATTTACAAATGCAGCATTGAGTCCCCCAACAGATTTTCGAACTTTGGCGAAAAATATATCACCAACCGAAAACTTGTTGTCCTCTATTTCTTTATTGAGCTCAATTAGTTTTCCATCCTTGAGTAATGCGAAATCAACTGCAGAGGAATTCGATCGTATAATCAATTCTTTATTCACTCTGATTAATGTTGTGTTTATACATAATAGCATGTATAAACGGATTAAACAATAATTTTTCAGGATTTAACCTGTGAAACGCAATCTACTGATGCGTTTCATTTCAAAGAACAATGAATGTTTTTAAGTGTATTCTACACTATTTTTTCTTGTGACGGTTAGCTCTGCGTCTTTTTTTACGTTTGTGAGTAGCTACCTTATGTCTTTTACGTTTCTTACCGCTTGGCATAGTATGTTTAGTTGTTAATTAATAAATTATTTTACTGGAACATTAGATTTGATACCTTCAACAAATATTTTTGCTGGTTTGAAGGATGGGATGTTGTGAGCTGGAATTTTTACAGCAGTATTTTTTGAAATGTTTCTGCCTGTTTTTTCAGCTCTAGTTTTCACTACAAAACTTCCAAAGCCTCTCAAGTAAACATTTTCATTATTTTCCAGAGAAGTTTTCACTTCTGCCATAAATTTTTCTACAGTTGCCTGTACATCACCCTTGTCAATTCCTAATTGTTCCGATATATTCGAAACGATTTCTGCTTTCGTCATGTTAAATAAATTATAGTTTGTCTTATTTTGGAGATTGCAAATATATAAATTTATAATTTAAAATATATTAGCCTAATCCATTAATATTTAACTTTTTAAATCGCAGTCGAAGCGTTACTTTTGTAAGTAATGACTTGGACAAACCTATTAATGGCTTGGTATCAGATAAACAAAAGGCCTTTTCCTTGGCGAAAAAGCCGAGATCCTTATAAAATATGGCTCTCAGAAATAATTTTGCAGCAAACACGAATTGCTCAGGGGACTCCTTTTTATATTTCTTTTATTGATGCTTTCCCAACTGTAAATGATCTTGCTGCCGCAGAAGAACAACAAGTTTTAAAACTATGGCAAGGCTTGGGCTATTATTCTAGAGCAAGAAATTTACATCATACTGCTCAAATTATTGTTTCACAATACAATTCTGTATTCCCCAAAACTTTTGAAGAGTTGCTCTTGCTTAAAGGAGTAGGCAATTATACTGCAAGCGCAATTTCTTCTATTTGCTTTGATGAACCACAAGCGGTTGTAGATGGGAATGTTTATAGAGTTCTAGCACGTTATTTTGGAAAAGAAACTCCAATTGATGCCTCCTATGCATTAAAGGAATTTAAAAGTTTGGCTAAAGAATTAATGGGCACTGAAGTTCCGGGAGAATTTAATCAAGCGCTTATGGAGTTTGGGGCTTTACAATGCACCCCTAAAACCCCGTCATGTGATACCTGCCCGTTTCAAATAAAATGTGTTGCGTTTAATCAAAGCCTAATAAGTAAACTGCCCTTTAAGAAAGGAAAAATAAAGGTTACTTCCAGGCACTTTAATTATCTCGTTTTTGAAACTCCTAAAAACGAAACAATCCTTACCAAAAGGATTAAAAAAGACATTTGGGAACAGTTATATGAGTTTCCATTACTTGAGAGTAGTGAGGAACTAACCCTAAAAGAGTTAATTACAGACACACTAATATCAAACTATACGGATGCTAATGGAGTTTCTATATCGAAGCTAAACGAAAAACCAATTAAGCATAAGTTGTCACACCAACAGTTATATATTACTTTTTGGAAAGTAAATACGGAACGCATAATGGGACCAGTTGTTTTAGGGCAGGACATTTGCAACTACCCCGTTCCCATTGTTTTAGCTAAGTTTATTGCAAATTTTTATAATTCAAAGCCATGACTTTATTATATTTGAGAATCTTTAACCCTTTAAATCTGTCATAATGAGTGGAAGCCTTAACAAAGTTATGTTGATTGGTCATCTAGGAGATGACTTAAAAATGCACTATTTCGAAGGAGGAGGAGCGATAGGAAGATTCCCTTTAGCAACCAACGAAACCTACACCAAAAAAGCAACTGGTGAGAAAGTAACCAATACAGATTGGCACAATTTAGTTGTAAGAAACAAAGCGGCCGAAGCTTGCGAAAAATATTTGAGCAAAGGAGATCGTATTTATGTTGAAGGAAAAATAAAAACCCGCAAATGGCAAGCTGAAGACGGAACGGACCGTTACAGTACAGAAATTGTTGTAGATGAATTTACCTTTTTGACTACCAAAAAAAATTCTTCTGAAGTAACTCCTCAAGCAAAACTCCCAGCACAAGATTCTTCTAAAGAAGAAGATTTGCCTTTTTAATTTTAAATTAATCTAATTGGACCCAGAACCCTTAAGCCTCTATTATCTTTTTATTTCAATTGAACCAATAATAGGTTTAAAAATAGTATTACTTGCCTTTCTACTTATTTGCTCGGCATTAATTTCAGGAGCTGAGGTTGCCTTTTTCTCTTTGACACCATCGGTTATTGAGGAGCAAAAAGAGGCTTATCCAAAGAAAATTTTAAAAATTGAAAATTTATTAAAGAAGCCTAAAAGGCTATTGGCTACAATACTTGTAGCTAATAATTTTATAAATATAGGCATGGTGCTCTTATTTGCTTCTTTAGGTAATTTGGTTTTTGGTGATGTTGTAAATGAATTTGTTCGACTTTTCATAGAAATAGGATTAATAACCTTTATTATTTTACTTTTTGGGGAGATCTTACCTAAGATTTATGCTAATAAAAACAGCATGATTTTCTCTAGGTTTATGGTAGGGATCATTTATTTCTTGGATCGTAAACTGCTCTTTTTTATTACCTATCCTATGAGTAGTGTCACCTTATTTTTGGAACGTAATTTTGGTCAGAAATCAAACACATTCTCAGTAAATACCCTTTCACAGGCATTGGAATTTACCGAGCAAAAAGACACGACCAAACAAGAGGATCAAATTTTACAGGGGATCATTAATTTTGGAGCTACCGACACTAAACAAGTTATGTGCCCCAGAATTGATGTTTTTGCCCTAGACAAGGAAATGACTTTTGAAGAAATTTTACCCTTAATCATAGAAAAAGGGTTTTCTAGAATTCCAGTTTATAAAGACAAAATGGATCAAATAGATGGAATTTTATATGTCAAAGATCTAATGCCCAACATCAGTACACCAAATTTCAAATGGCAAGATCTACTGCGCGAGCCATATTATGTCCCTGAAAACAAAAAACTAGATGATTTGTTAAATGAATTTAAGGTCAAAAAGATGCACATGGCAGTTGTTGTTGACGAATATGGAGGAACCTCTGGAATTGTAACTTTAGAAGATCTAATAGAAGAAATTGTAGGGGATATATCTGACGAGTTTGATGAAGAAGAATTAGAATTTTCTAGAGCAGATGCTAAAAATTTTATAATAAATGCAAAAGTCAGTTTAAAGGATTTTTATAGAATTATCGACCTTGAAGACTTCGAGGGTTTTGAAAAAGCAAAAGGAGAAGCAGAAACTTTAGCCGGTTTTATTCTTGAAATTGCGCAGCAGCTTCCTGTTTTTGGTCAAAAAATCGAATTCGAAAACATCCTATTTAAAGTAGAACTGGTTGATAAAAAACGAATCAAACAAATCAAAGTCACCTTGCCTTAAGCCTAACTTAAACTATCTTTATACTATGAAGCAGATTGTTCTAGCAGGTTTTATGTTACTAAGTTTAATTGGTTGTGCGGAGAATACACTTCCAAAACCAAATGCTTATTTGAGCTTAAATTACCCAACACCTTCTTATCAAAAAGTAGAACACGATTGTCCTTATTATTTTGATTTAAACCAAACTGCAAAAATTATTTCTCAGCCTAATTGTTGGAATAAAATTATATACCCAGAGATGAAAGCAACCGTTTATCTTTCTTATGTTCCGGTAAAAAACAACCTAGACTCTCTTTTGTATGATGCCTACCAAATGCCGAGTAAGCATGTTGTGAAAGCTGAAGAAATTCCTGAAAGTGTTTTTCAAAATCCAGAAAAACGGGTTTACGGTACACTATTCAGTGTTGTTGGAGAAGCAGCATCTCAAGTACAATTCTTCTTGACAGACAGTACGGATCACTTTCTTGTAGGATCTTTATATTTTTATACTAGGCCAAATTATGATTCTCTTCTGCCAGCAGCTCAATATGTAGAAAATGACATGATGCGGTTAATGGAGTCTTTTGAATGGAAAGATTAAGATCTATTCTGATTTGATCTCACTAAAAATGTCTACGCGTTCGTTTTTTGTTACCCCATAAACAGTCCCTACACTCTTTACTACAGAATTTAGTTCTTCATCTTTAATCAAATTTGGATCAAAAATAATTTGAGCCACAGCCCCTTCAAAACTTACTTTAGCTAACTGTATCCCCGGAGTCGCATTTAGCTTCTTTTCAATAGACGCTGCACAACCAATTGCACAAGTCATCCCCGTTATTGTAAGTTCACTTTTAACTAAATTTTCGGGGTTCAAAACAATTTGTTCTGGGACAGTAAGGTCAATTATTTTCACTTCTGCAGCTTTTTGGTTACAAGAAACAGAAAGTATTAAAAGAACAAGCATAAGGATGTTTTTCATCACTTTTTTCTCAAAAATACTGATTTATTGGGAAAGCATTTCCCTAAAAATGATCACTTTTGCAAAATATATATATAATGTATGTCGGTAACACATAAGAAGTGGGGGTATCTAATTACACTTTCAATAATCTGGGGGAGTTCATATATCTTAATTAAAAAAGGACTTGTGGGGCTTACACCTCTTCAATTGGGTTCTTTTAGAATATTATTTACAACTTCAATACTGTTGCTCTTCGGTTTTAATACCCTCAAAGGTTTGACAAGGGTTCAATGGAAATGGCTTGCTCATACAGGTTTCTATGGAACTTTTTTCCCCGCCTTTTTATTTGCTTTTGCAGAGACCGAAGTAGACAGTTCTGTAGCCTCTGTTCTTAATGGCTTAACCCCTTTATTTACACTTATTTTCGCTTTCTTTTTTTATCAAGTTAGAATAGTCAGAAAGCAAGTATTTGGAGTTTTGGTTGGACTTTTCGGAACCTTTCTATTGGTAACTCAAGAATTTTCATTCAGCACCTCTAATGATCCAAAGTATTCCTTACTGGTTGTTTGTGCTTCTGTTTTTTATGGAATCAATGTCAATATTTTAAAAAATAAACTTTCGGATGTTTCTCCAATGGCGATTGCTCTTGGGAACTTTTTGATGATTGCTCCAGTAGCATTATTGATATTAATCTTCTCCGAATTTAATTGGACTGGGTTTTATGAAGATGAAAAAATAATAACCTCTTTGGGGTATATATTAATTTTGTCTTTAGTCGGAACAGCTCTTGCTAAAGTTATGTTCAATAGGCTTCTAGATCTCTCTTCTCCTGTTTTTGCAGTTTCTATAACCTACCTTCTTCCAATTGTTGCAATTGGTTGGGGTCTTGTAGATGGCGAGAATTTTGGCGGTTTACAATGGGTGGCTGCCCTTCTAATAATCTGCGGAGTTTATTTGGTTACAGAAACAAAAAAAGCGCCTAAATAAGGCGCTTTAAAAGTCAATTTAAAATTATTGTTAGTTAAATTCAGTTCTGTTTATAGTCCCGTTTAAAACAATAGATTTTGTTATAAAGTCAATGGATTGAGGGCCAAATGATTGAGTTGTTTTATGTGGAAATAAAACACCTTCAATAGCTTTGTAGTCTCCTATTAACTCTTCTTGAGTAATAGTATTTCCTTGAACTTTCTGAGTTGTAGAAACTTTAATTTTTAAAAAGGTTTTCTGATCATAAAAAAAAGACTTGCTTTCTGATACTTCTAATTCAAAAGCTGCAATACCATTTACATCAGCAACCCTAGCCTTTACAGCAGAAGGATCTAAACTCAGTTCAGCAAATATTTGACTATCCATGATTGCATTTTCAAGTTCTTCTCCGCTTAATTCAATACGTTTTCCTTGGGCCTCCATATAGCCTTTGTCCTGATTAACAACTTGTTTTTGCATAACATTACCCATCATACTTACGGTTCCGTAGAGCTGTTGAGAGTCCGTTTTTTTAGAAACAACTTCTAATTGCATTCCTTGCATTGTACCTTTACTGATTTCAACTTTTGACTTAATACTTTTTAGTTTATCAAGACCACCAAGTGCATCAAAGTAATTATTTAATATACTCGCTGATGTAACACCTTCTGGAAGTTGACTAGAATAGTCTGGGCGTTCAGTTGGAGTTCCGTATTGATCGTAGTAAGATACCTTAAGTTTCTTTCCAAAAGGAGCAACTTTTTCTAGGTTCTCCAAAACTTCACTTCCTTTTCCTGCTACAAAAATACGAGCGTTATCAAGTTTAATGTGCTTTTTGGTAGCGGCTAAAACATCAGCTACCGTTACTGAATTAATCTTTTGCAAGTAGGTTTTATAAAAATCTTCTGGAAGATTTTCTATACGAATGCTCAAAGCATATTGCGCGATAGTTGTTGGGCTTTCTAAAGCTAAAACAAAGTCACCTACATATTTAGCTTTTGCTTTGTCTAATTCTGTTTTAGTTACCTCCTCAATTCTAATTTTATCTAGCTCTTTCACCAATTCAACTACAGAGCTATCTGTAACTGCGTTACGAACACTGGCAAAGGCTTTAATTCGTGCTCGAGTATACTTGTTGGTTTGCATTCTAGAATAAGATCCATAAGTATATCCTTTGTCCTCTCTAAGATTCAAGAACAAGCGCGCTTCTCCACCGCCACCTAGTATACTATTCCCTAAAAGCATTGGAAAATAGTCTGGATGTGTTTTTTTAATTGAATTTGTAAAACCAACAGAAACTTCAGATTGAACTGCATTGGACATTTCTGTAAAATGAATTTCTAACTCTGAGCTGTTTTTTGCAGGGTCGAAAACATAAGCAGAAGGCGCATCTCCTTTCCATTTCTTGAAAAGCTTAGAAATTTGCTTCTTTATGGTTTTATAATCTACATCACCAATAATAATAAGGTATGCGTTTTTAGGGTTGTAGTTAGATTGGTAGTATTTTTTTACATTCCCTAAATTGATCTTAGAAACGGTTTCAATTTTACTGTATTCTCCAAAAGGATGGTTTGCACCATAGGTAATTAAGTTCTCTACGCGAGCAGCAGCAGCAGGAACGCTTTTCTCGTCAGACTTGATTCCCTCAATTAGTTTTTCTTTTTCTTTTTCAAATTCTTCATTTAAAAAATTAGGATTTAGTGCAGCGTCTGCCATCAGCTCTAATACTCTTGGGAAGTATCTGGATAGGGAGTTTGCAAAAGCTATTGAAGAACCAAAGTTAATTGAAGCGCCCATGAAATCGACTTCTTCTTCAAAGTCGTTTTTAGCAACACTTAGAGATCCTTTTCCTAGCATGCTTCCAAGTAGACTATTTGCACCGGCTAAATCTCCTTCAAAAATGGGAGGATTATCTATGTTTAGGGTTACAGAAACTCGAGGTAGTTTATGGTTTTCAACAACCATAACAGTCATACCGTTTTTAAGAGTGAAGCTCTGAGGCTCGTCTAATTGAATTACCGGAGCTGGCCCTGGAGTAGGTTGGACACTTCTGTCAATCTGAGCCGAAAGACTAGAAAGACTAAAAAGGGCGATATAAAGGATGTATATATTTTTCATTTGTAAAAGAGTTTATTATTTAGATGATTCGGGTAAATAATCAAGAACTAAACGCTGGTTAGGGTTCAGATATTTTTTAGCAACTTCTTGGATTTCTTCTCTACTAATAGATCTGTAGATTTCGATTTCAGAGTTTATTAAGTTCGTGTCTCCAAAAAAAGCATAGTATTCTGCTAAAGAATTTGCGATACCTTCAACAGATGAATTAGAATCTACAAAATTAGCTTCAAATTTATTTTGAAGTTTTTGGTAGTCCTTTTCGGTGATTAGTTCTTTTTGAATTTTCACAACCTCTTCATCAATTCCAGTAATGATACTTTGAAGTGGTGTATCCCCTAAAGGTAATCCGAAAATAAGATACATTCCGTAATCTTCTTGACTCACATTGAACGCTCCAACTTGAAGTGCCATTTTTTCTTCATCAACCATTTTACGGTATAGTTTAGACGAGTTTCCATCACTTAAATAAGCAGAAATCATGTCTAGAACTCTCGAGTCTCTGGTTTTTATAGAAGGCATTCTATAAGCAGCAACAACCGCTGGAATTTGAATGTTAGAGTCGTATGCTTTTGCGGTAAGAGGTTCTGTTATTGGCTCTTCTACTGCCACTGTGCGCACAACTTCAGCGCCTCTGGGTACATCACCAAAATAATCTTGGATCATTTTTTTTGTTTTGTCAACCTGAATATCTCCAGCTACAACAAGTATGGCGTTGTTAGGAACATAATATTTTTTGTTAAAGGCTAAAAATTCATCTAAAGTTGCATCATCTAAATGTTGCATTTCTCCAATGGTGGTGTGCTTATACGGATGATTAATGAATAGATTTTTCTTTACATTCTCGAAAAATTTACCATAAGGGCTGTTGTCAACTCGGAGCCTTTTCTCCTCTTTTACAACTTCGTTTTGTGTATCAACACCAATTTTATTAATAACTGGATGTAACATACGCTCAGATTCTAACCAAAGTCCTAATTCTAAATTATTTGATGGAAAAACCTCATAATAATAAGTATAGTCATCGTTTGTGTAGGCGTTGTTTTTACCACCGTTTGAAGAAACAATGCTAAACCATTCACCTCGTTCGATGTTTTTAGTTCCTTCGAACAAAAGATGCTCAAAAAAATGTGCAAAACCAGTTCGGTCTGCTAATTCGTCTTTAGCTCCAACATGGTAAAGTACCGATGTTGTTACTACAGGAGCGGTATTGTCCTGATGGAGAATTACGTGAAGGCCATTGTCCAAATCATACTCAGTGAACGACACCTCTTGAGCGTGAACACCAACTAGAAAAAGACTAATGATAATATAAGAGAAGTATTCTTTCATAATAAAAATTTTAATTAATACTAAATTAGTATCGTAAAGTATTAAAATGTTACATTAAATTGAAATTTTTAGAGCTTATATTTGAATTTTGTAGCTTGGAATCTTTAAATGAAGTTAATATATTATAACATGAAATTTTTAGAATATTTTAATAAGTCTTTCCCCTTTCTCGTTTCGTGCTGTGCCTTAGCCTCCTTGTTTTATCCGCCTCTTTTTACTTGGTTTTCTCGACCATGGATTACTTATGGCTTAGGAGGAATTATGTTAGGCATGGGGCTCACCCTCCAATGGAGTGATTTTAACCAAGTACTTAAAACTCCAAAGTTAGTTGTTTTGGGGGTCTTTTTACAATTTACAGTTATGCCTTTTTTGGGCTGGATTTTGGCAATCCTTTTTGACCTTCCGCCCTTTTTTGCAATAGGCCTTATTTTGGTGGCAAGTTGTCCTGGAGGAACAGCTTCAAACGTAATTGTATATTTAGCGAAAGCTAATGTTGCACTCTCAGTTACCATGACAACAATTTCTACATTAGCAGCAATTATTATGACCCCTTTATTAACAAGCTATCTATCTGGAAGTTACTTGGAGGTTGACGCTATGGGGTTATTTTACAGCACCCTAAAAGTAGTTTTATTCCCGATGACTCTTGGGGTTATTCTAAACCGGCACCTTCCAAGAGTAACCAAAAACATAATTCCATTTGCACCTCCAGTTGCGGTGCTTTTAATTACACTTATCGTTGCAAGTATTATTGGACAGGGGAAAGAAATAATTTTGACTTCTGGAATTCAATTGCTGGGCGCAATTATGGTATTGCATTTATTTGGGTTCTTACTGGGATATTTTACAGCAAAAATTATTTTTAAAAACGAACAGGTAAGCAGAACAATAGCGATTGAAGTAGGGATGCAAAATTCAGGATTAGGAGCAGTTTTGGCTCGAGAGAATTTTATAAATCCTGCTACTGCAATCCCTGCTGCAATTTCAAGTTTGGTTCATTCCATATATGGTAGTATATTCGCTTCAATAGCAAGTAATTCTTCAGTTAAAAAAAGTATATGAAACTCAAAAAAGTGGTAATTGTTTCCGCAAAAAGAACACCAATCGGAAAATTCATGGGAGGACTATCTTCTGTTCCAGCACCTAAGTTAGGCGCTATTGCAATAAAGGGTGCTTTAAAAGCTATCGGACTAGACGCAAATGAGGTTGATGAGGTATATATGGGAAACGTTTTACAGGCGGGTGTCGGTCAAGCACCAGCCAGACAAGCAGCTATATTTGCTGGAATCCCGGATACTGTTCCTTGCACTACAGTTAATAAGGTTTGCTCCTCAGGAATGAAAACCATAATGATGGCAGCCCAAGCTATTGCATTGGGTGATGCAGAAACAATTGTTGCAGGAGGAATGGAAAACATGAGTTTGGCTCCACATATTGTTCCTATGAGAACAGGGGTTAAATTTGGTGGAACCCAAATGGAAGATGTCATGCAAAAAGATGGGCTAGTAGATGCTTTTGATCAAGTAGCTATGGGTACTTATGCAGATGCAACTGCAATAAAGCATGGTGTTTCTCGCGAAGAACAAGATGCCTTTGCAGTCGAATCATATCGACGAAGTGCTACTGCATGGGAAAGTGGTGTGATGCAAAATGAAGTTGTTCCTGTTCCAATTCCACAAAGAAGAGGAGATGATCTGATTATTTCGGAAGATGAAGAATATACTAACGTCATGTTAGAAAAGATACCCAAGCTTAGACCAGCTTTTACAAAAGAAGGATCTGTAACAGCAGCAAACGCTTCTACAATAAATGATGGAGCTGCGGCTGTAATTGTAATGTCAGAGGACAGAGCAAAAGATCTAGGATTGACTCCTTTAGCAACCATAGAAGGATATGCCGATGCCGCACAAGATCCCAAATGGTTTACAACAGCTCCCGCAAAAGCTTTACCAAAGGCTTTAGCAAAAGCAAATCTTTCATTGGATGACGTTGAACTTTTTGAATTCAACGAAGCTTTTTCTGTTGTAGGAATAGCTAATACTAAAATTTTAGGGATAGAGACTAATAAAGTGAATATTCAAGGTGGTGCGGTTTCACTTGGACACCCTTTGGGTTGTTCTGGCGCAAGGATTATTGTAACGCTGTTGAATGGAATGAAACAAAAAAATTTAAAAATTGGAGCGGCAGCAATTTGTAATGGAGGCGGAGGAGCTTCTGCCATGGTTTTTAAAAGAAACTCTAGTGGTTAGGTTTTTAACTAAATATTAGCCTGAAGTCCTTTTAGACTTTAAAAAGAATATGTTAAATTGCCCCGAAGCACTTTAGCCTTTTTGATTATGAAAAAAATACTTGTATTACTGGTCTTTTTTAGCAGTTTTTCTTACAGTCAATTTTCTTTTTATAAGCCCTACCAAGTAGAAGTCATATCGGATATTCCTTTTGGTTCTTTAGCTTCAGAAACGGATCAATTACGCTTAGGATTGGAAGCGCAACAATGGTCTGTAGAGGTTTTAAAATACTGGTTAAATGAAATGAGAAAAAACCCCTTTATTTCGGGGGATCAAAAAGTTAACTTTATACTTTTTGATAGTCAAAAAAGAAGGAGAATTCTAATTCAAGTTCCTGTAAAAGAGAAAACAATTGACGCTTTCAAAACCGAAGCTGGTTTTCAAAATCATTATGTAGACTTTATTACGGAAACTTATGAATGGATTCTAGAAAATTTTTAATAATGAACCAATTCCTTTATTCAGCACAATACTCTTCTCCTACAGAAAAAGAATTATAAACAGATTCGCTTACTTCGCCACTAACAGAATTATCTGGAACATATGAATTAAGATCATTATTGTTGGTGTTGAATATGTTGCTTTCGGCATTCATTATGAAATAGAATTTTGCGCTCACTATTTGTTTGTCAATTATATCACCGCAGCGACTATTTTCTGAACCACAACTTACACTTAGCATACAGATTGAGAAACAAAATAGCTGGAGTTGAAATTTCATAGGATGTTTTTTTAATAAAATAGATCAGACAAAATTAAACTAAAAAAGACAAATCAATCAATCATTGTCCTTAATAAAATTGACTAGGGCTTACGAATTTCATCGATCATGAGTTGTACGTTTTCGGGAGGTGGATCTGTTCGATAAGAAACTACTAAAGCAACTACTATATTTGCACACATTGCTAGAGTTCCAAAACCTTCAGGTGAGACCCCAAACCACCATTTTTCAGAAGTTCCCCCACCAAAGAATCCAAGTTTGAATTTCATCATATAAAACAGCATAAGCGATATACCAACTACCATTCCACTGATTACACCCTCCTTATTCATGCGTTTACTAAAAATTCCCATCACAATTGCGGGGAAGAAGGAAGCGGCAGCTAATCCAAATGCAAGCGCTACTGTTGCAGCCACAAAATCAGGTGGGTTTATACCAAAGTATCCAGCTAAAATAACAGCAAAAACGGAAGCCGTTCTAGCAGCAATTAACTCTCCTTTTTCAGAAATATCTGGTTTAATCATCTTTTTAAGTAAATCGTGCGATACCGAAGAAGAAATAACCAATAAAAGACCTGCTGCAGTAGAAAGCGCAGCTGCTAAAGCACCCGCTGCCATAAGCCCAATAACCCAATTTGGGAGGTTAGCTATTTCGGGGTTTGCCATTACAATAATGTCCTTATCAATTATCAATTCGTTGATTTTTGGGTCGGCAACATACTGAACTAAGCCGTCTCCATTTTTATCGTTATAAGAAAGGAGTCCGGTAGATTCCCAATTAGAAAACCATTCGGGAAGAGTTTCATACGGCTGGTTGCTTACTGTTTGGATGAGGTTGGTGCGTGCAAAAAGAGCGATTGCAGGGGCTGTTGTGTATAAAATAGCAATAAACAATAAGGCCCAACCTGCTGATTTTCTGGCATCTCTTACTTTTTTAACCGTAAAAAAGCGAACAATAACATGAGGCAGTCCTGCAGTTCCAAGCATCAAAGCGGCTGTGATTAAAAACACATCCAATTTAGATTTAGATCCCGAAGTATAGAGGTGAAAGCCAAGCTCTCTATGTAACCCGTCTAATTTTTCTAATAAATAAACACCGTCGGCTCCCTGAGAGCCCATTCCAATTTGAGGAATTGCGACTCCGGTCATGATCATTGAAATAAAAATAGCAGGAACTAGAAAAGCAAAAATCAAAACACAATATTGTGCGACTTGGGTATATGTAATTCCTTTCATTCCTCCAAGCACAGCATAGAAGAGAACAATTGCCATTCCAATAAAAACGCCTGTATTGATATCAACCGAAAGGTATCTAGAAAAAACCAATCCTACCCCACGCATTTGACCAGCTATATAGGTAAAGGAAACAATCAAGGCACAGAACACTGCAACCGCTCTTGCGGTGTTTGAATAGTAGCGATCTCCAATAAAATCAGGAACTGTAAACTTCCCGAATTTCCTTAAATAAGGAGCCAATAGAAGTGCTAAAAGAACATAGCCTCCAGTCCAGCCCATTAAATAAACCGATCCATCGTAGCCGGCAAATGAAATGATTCCAGCCATTGAAATAAACGAAGCAGCAGACATCCAGTCAGCTGCAGTAGCCATGCCGTTTGCGATTGGAGAAACTCCTTCTCCTGCAACATAAAACTCTTTAGTTGATGAAGCTCTAGACCAAATTGCAATTCCTATATAAAGAGTAAAAGTTATTCCAACCATTACCCATACCCATGTTTGTTGTTCCATAACTAATTTGGGTTTTTATCGTCTAAGCGATTCATTAAAAATACATACATAAAAATCAAGACAACAAACACATATATCGAACCTTGTTGCGCGAACCAAAATCCAAGTTTGAACCCTCCAATTTGAAATTGATTCATAAAGTCCACAAACAAAATCCCAAAGCCAAATGAAACTATAAACCATACACTGAGTAGAATACTCAAATACTTTAGGTTTGTTTTCCAGTAATTATTCATAATAGATTTTTTGTTTAATAATATTAAATGCTAATTTAGAGTATTAATATACTTCAGAAATTAATGTTATTTATAATTTCGAAATTACAGTTAATTTATAAAGTAATATTAATAAATTATACCAACACCCTGAAAGTATGGTTAAAAAAGATTAAATATAAACTATATGAAAAAAAATAGCTTTTTTTTGTTGACGAGCCTATTCAGTATAAATTTGACCGCACAAGTATATACATTTACCTCTCAAGACGAGGGCCGCCTTATTATTCACAAAATATTAAAGGATTCAAATTACTTAATTGAAACGCAGTACACCAGCAATTCAAATGAATTTATAAGTACACGTGGAGGGTTTTATGAATCAAAAGATGAAAATCATTTGGTTCGCTTTGAGTTCAATTCAAACTATTCTGAAGACAGTCTCAAAACAAAAACCTTTAAATCCTCTAAATGGATAAAAGACGTTACCTCAAAACAAGATCATTCGGGAAAATGGCTTATGGCCGGAAGGGTTCGGGACAATATCGAAAAAAGGCGAAGTACTGATGGTCCTCGTAAAACCCTAAAATTTTTAATAGATGGTCATTTTCAGTGGACTGCTTTTAATACCAAAACCTTTAAGTTTTTTGGTTCAGGCGGAGGTTCCTATACTGCTGTTAACGGAGATTATATTGAAAGCATTACCTATTTTTCGAGGGACAATTCTAGAGTAGGTGCTGTGTTGCCCTTTCGTTATGATTTGAAAGAATCAGATTGGCATCATAAGGGATTGAACAGTAAAGGCGAGCCCATGTATGAAATTTGGGTACTAAGGGAAAATTAAATTTCTGATTTATTTCCATCCTCATCAATTGCAACAAAGACAATGTCGCAGGCGCAGTTTTGTTTATTGATTTTTTTTATCAAGCCTTCGCTAGACACATTTACATGAATGCGTAAAGAGGTATTTCCAACTTTAATTATTTCTGCATCGAGTAGCACCAAATCTCCAATATGGATAGGCTCTAAGAATTCAATATCATCCACAAATTTAGTAACACAATATTTCCCAGCGTACTGAACAGATAAGGCATAGCCTACCTCATCAATCCACTTCATTACTTTTCCTCCATGAACGTTTCCACGATAATTTGCATCAGATGGTTCTGCAAGAAAAGACATTTTGAGTTTCATTTTTGGCATAACCCAAGGTATGGTTTTTTTGTTAATTGGTCATTCTTATTTTAAAACCGAAGAGTTTACCGACATTTTCCTCCCTTATTTTATATCTTTACTCTAAGATGAAGTATACTATATTTTTATTATTCCCCTGGTTCCTTATGGCACAAACAGAAGAACAAATGTACGAGGTTATCGAAACCAAATCAAATTTTGAAATCCGTTATTATCCCCCTGTTATGATGGCAGCCTATGATTCTCAAGGAGATAGTTCTTCGGGCTTTCGGTCTTTATTCAGATATATTTCAGGCTCAAATATGTCAGCAACTAAAATAGCAATGACAACTCCAGTTCATATGGAGAAACAAGAATATGGTAATACCATGGCTTTTGTATTACCCAAAAAATTTGATTCTGAAACGGCCCCTCAACCCAAAGAAACACAAGTTCGGGTTTACGAAGCAGCAGGTGGATACTATGCTTCTTTTCGATATTCAGGCTATACCAACCCATCTAAAGAAAAGAAATATACGGCAATTTTGATTCGGAGCTTAAAAGAGGAAGGAATTGAAACAGCAGGCCCTGCTAAGGTTTTTGTTTACGATGCTCCTTACAGTTTTATTAACCGCCGTAACGAAATATCAATACCAATTGTATGGGAACCTTAGTTATATTCTTTGTTGCTGATTCTGAGTAAAAGGTGTTTCTACTTCTCCAGTGTGTTTCGTGGAAGCCGGCTCAAAAAGTAACAACCAAACCTCTTCTTCTGCAATAGGTTTGTGCGGAACTCCTCTTGGAATTATAAGCATTTCTCCTTCGTTCAACACCACAGTTTCTTTTTCAAAAACCAGTTTTAAACTTCCTTTTATAATCAAAAAAAGTTCTTCTTCATCTGCGTGATCGTGCCATACAAATTCACCTTTTACCTTTGCAATCTTCACTTGTTGACCGTTTAGGTCACCTAAAACTTTGGGACTCCAATGTTCATTAAAAAGGCTAAATTTTTCTTCTAAATTAATTTTCTCCATTAACGTTAAGGTTTCACAATTCGAATAGAATCATTTATTATCATCGAAATTAGCTCTAGTTTCCCTTTTTTATAAAGGTCTGTAAGTTCATCAAGGGAACTGTTTTTTTGGGCTTTATAATTTTCATAATCCTGAAAAACCACCCCGTCTATTGTTCTGCGATTAACAACTGCTCTGAAACGAATACCTCCTCCATCACTATGGTATTGATATGCCAGATAGTCTAGTTTTTTAGTTTCCTTATCGATCCAATACCTAAAGTTGTCTTGATAGTCTACACCCCCATTTTCTGGAGTAAAGGTTACGTCTATTTTTTGTATAATCGATTTTTTATTTTGTTCTGAGTTTAGTGCTGTTTTGACTGCCCCGGTATCTTTTATACTAAAAGGGAGCCTAAAGAAATATAAAACAGAGTTTACAGATTCAGAATAAATAGATGCTAAAGAATCTGAAAGAATCACAGGCTCATTATTAAGGGTTCTGGAAAACCCATTTTTTGAATGCAAAACGTCAATTTGCTCTGGTGATTTTTTTTTACTCCTAGTATAGATTATTCCTTGCGCATCTTTATTTTGAGTATAGTTAAATTCACGAAAACTAAAGGCAACTTTTTTGTTGTTAAAATCATCCATTCGATGCGACTTAATGGAAGCATTAACCCAATCTTCAGCTGAAAGTATTTGATCTTTTTTACAGCTCCCAATACTTAAAACAACAAGAAGAAGCACAATATCTTTGAATGAATTCATGGATTTGTTTCTAATGAAATACAAGGTGTAATATAAGTAAACTAATAATAAGCATGATTCCCCAAAATTTATGTTTAGAAGAAGCAGCCTTAAACAAGGAGCCTATAGAGACAAGTTGCGATTGGTTTCCTAATAAGGCAAAAAGCATTCCAGTAAAGATCACCCAAAACGCACGAATAAAATAGTTCATTTCCGGAAAAATTAGAAGAATTAATATGTTTATGGGGACAGTAATTATAAATGCAGCAAGGATTATTTTTGATTTAGGTTTTAAAATCAAAACAGCGCTACAAACTAATACAACAATTCCGCAGTTTATGAAATATCTAAGATTATTAAGGGTATGGGTAAATGCAGAACCTGGATTCTCGAATTTGAGGTAAAGCAAAATCATTCCCATCAACAAAGCTGTTCCCAGGCTCACAAGAATTGCTTTCCTACCAGCACTTATTTTTTGAGCATCGTTTGCTTTTGGATTTAAATAGGTGGCGTAAATATCTACAGACCATAGGGTAGCCAAAGAATTAAAGGTAGAGTCAACAGTACTCATTAAGGAGGCAAAAAGGCCACACAAAATAATCCCTTTTACACCAGCTGGAAGGTAGGTTTTAACTAAATAAGGAAAAGCTAAATCAGGTTCTCCCAGTGTGTCTCCAATAATCCCATAAAGTGCAATTCCTGGAACAACAATAAGCACCGCCATCAAATATTTTATTAATCCACCAACCATTAATCCAGTTTGCGCATGAGCAATACTTTTTGCTGCAAGCGCGCGCTGTATTACAGTTTGATTAGCACACCAATAGTTAATGTTTAGAAAAAACAAACCAAAGAGATGCGTCCAAGGAAGAGTTTCGTGAGATGCAGGAAGGTGGAGGTGCATTTTCTCGGGAGTTTTAATGTACAGTTGCTCCCAGCCTCCGAGATGGTATACAGCAGTCAAACAGACTACTATTCCGCCGATTAATAGCACGCCAAACTGAACAATATCAGTTCTAACGACTGCGCTAAGTCCACCAAAATAAGTATAGACCGCAGAAAAACCACCTAAAATTAAAATCAAAATTCCAATTCTAATAATTCTATTTGTATGTATAAATTGTAGTTGTTCTCCAAAAACCATATCTGCGGCATAAGCTCCCCAAAACAGCGCAGATCCTAGGGTAATTGTTGCAAATAGACCAATGTTCGCTATGGAATAAAATAACGCAACGCGAGCACCTAATTTTATTTTGATGTACTGGGTTATCGTTGTGATTTTTTCTTTTAGAAAAAGGGGAACAAAAACGAAGGTTCCGATTAAAATCCCTTGAACTGCATTAATTTCTAGATTTGCTTGAGCCAAGCCATACAAGTATGCCGATCCCATCATACCTAAAAACTGATAGCCTTGAATGTTGGTTGCTATTGTTGAAACTGCAATAGAATACCAAGGGAGGTTTCTTGAACTTAGAAAATAATCGTCTGCTGTTGTGTCAGAATTTATTTTCCCTTTTAATGCAATAAGAAGAATCATACCAAAATACGCAAGAACAATTATAAAGTCAATCATAAACTAGGTTCTAGGTCCTTTTTCTAAAGGCGTATTAGGAGTTTCCATAGGAATTCTACCCAAAACCTCCGGAAGGGAAATCGTTTTTAATCTGGGCAATACAAGTTCTGCAAAATAGGCAGCTTCTTTTTTGTGCGGGTATCCTGACAAAATAAAAGAACGGATTCCCATTTTAATATAGCGTTGAATTTTATCATAAACCTGATCCGGGTTTCCAACAATTGCAGCTCCGCAACCTGATCTAGCTAAACCAATTCCGGTCCATAAATTTGACTCCACGAAATACTTTTCATCTGCAGATTCTCTAAGATCGGACTGCCTAGAAACTCCAAGAGACTTCGCATCTTGTGCACGGTCTTTGATTTCGTTACCCTTTTCTAGATCAAGGTTTGAGATTAAATATTGCGCATAGGCTTTTGCCTCTTCTTCTGTTTCTCGAACAATTACATGAACACGAAGGCCGAATTGAACTGTTCTTCCAAAATCAGCGGCTTTGTCTTTCATAGTACTCATTAGTCCTTGAAGCTTATCTTCTGTTTCGGGCCACATTAAATAAACATCGCAATGTTCTGCACAAAGGGCAACCCCATCAGGGGAATACCCGCCAAAGTACAAGAGAGGCCCTCCATTTTGTTGATATGGTTTTATCGGCGCAGCAGGAAGCTTTATATTATAGTACTTTCCTTGAAAATTTATTTCATTTTGCATCCATGCTTGTTTCAAAATTTCGATTACTTCTCTAGAGCGAGCATAGCGCTCAGAAGAAGGAAGAACTGTGCCGGGCAAATCCGATGAAATAATATTAATGGTTAGTCGTCCTTTTAGAATATGATCAAGAGTTGCTATTGCTCGAGCAAGCATTGGCGGATGAACTTCTCCGCATCTAATCGCCGTTAGCAAATTGATTTGTTTAGTTGAGGGGGCAATTGCAGAAGCAAAGGTCAAGGTGTCTTGTCCTACCTGGTAAGAAGAAGGGCATAAAATGTTTCGGAAACCAAAAGAGTCTGCTGCTCTAACAATTGCTGAAGTATTTTCCCAGCTGCTTTTAAATTCAGGGTTTCGATGTCCCAAAAAATCATCATCTCCATCGCACAGCGGTGCAAACCAAGAAATTTCGGCTCCTTCAAAAATAGGCTGCTTTGTGGGCTGTTTTTTTTTCATTCAAGATAATCCGTAACAAGATTAACAAGAATAATTTATCTAAACAAAATTTTGAGCACAATCTAAAGTCAACGAAAGCGATTATTTTTTTTCATAAAGAAAAACATCTTCAATTTTGAGTTCAAATAGTTGTGCAATTAATAAAGAAGTCGGTAAACTTGGATCAAACTTTTCCTTCTCAATTGCATTTATAGTCTGCCTAGAAACTCCTATGATCGAGGCAAGCTCTTCTTGAGTTAATTTTTTTTCAGCTCGTAACACTTTCAATCGATTTTTCATTTGTACTTTCTATTATTAATCAACAAAGCCAACCAATACAGAAGGCCAATAAAAATAATCAAAACACTAATTTATGCATCCATAGGTATTATATCTTTTTGATCCAGTAAGGAGAACGAAAGCCCTAATATAACAGTTAAACCTAGAGTAAGGCCTAAAGATTCTAGTTGAATTTTCTTTTGGAGTTCATCCAAGTTGTTTTGTGTTTTTCATATTAAGTTAAGTTTACATTATGTAACGTTTACTTTACAAGTATACATTTTAAAGCAAAGTAAACAAGACTTTACATCTAAAAAAAACAAAAGAAAAAACCCTTCAAAATTTTGAAGGGTTTTAAGGTTTTAGTGTAATATAGCGGAAAGCTAAGCTTGCAGTTAAAATATTAATCTTTTACAAATGTAATATATTTTCTTTAGAATTCTTGGTAAAATCCTTAATTTCATCAGGTTTTATTGTTAGGAACCATTGAAAAAGAGAGAAAACGAAAACAACACACATTAAACCATATATTTAAAGAGCAGTCAGATTAGTATATTTTAATTTTAATTGAGTAATTTCAATCAGACAAAAAAATGGAAGAAAAAATAATTGTAACGGGAGGATGTGGTTATATTGGATCTCATACGGTTATTGAATTGATTGAAAACAAACATCAAGTTCTTATTCTAGATAATTTATCAAATTCCTCGGAAGATTCTTTAGATAAAATAGAAAAAATCACAGGAATACGTCCAGGTTTTATCAAACTCGATTTGACTGATTTAGAACAAACTCTAGCTGTTTTTCAAAAACAAAAAGGCGCTAAAGCGGTTATTCATTTTGCAGCTCATAAAGCAGTAGGCGAGTCTGTTTCAGATCCTTTAAAATATTATCAAAACAACTTATATACTTTGATAAACACTTTAAAGGCTCAGCGAGAAAGCGGAATTAATAATTTTATTTTTTCTTCATCAGCTACTGTATACGGTGCCCCAGATCAATTACCTGTTACAGAGAAAAGCAAACTTAAACGCTCTTCCTCTCCTTATGGAAACACAAAAAAAGTTGGTGAGGAAATCCTCGAAGACCTCAGTTTATCTGACCCTAGCTTTTCGGCAATATCCTTAAGATATTTTAATCCAATTGGTGCTCACTCTTCTGGATTTATAGGAGAAATCCCTACAGGGATTCCAAACAACCTGATGCCATTTATTACACAAACGGCTGCAGGTATTCAAGAGCAACTCTTGGTTTTTGGAAGTGACTACCCAACTACAGACGGAACTGCAATTCGGGATTATATTCATGTTGTTGATTTGGCACAAGCACATCTAATTGCTTTAAATCGTTTGCTAGGAAAAAAGCAAGAAAGTAACCTTGAAGTTTTTAACTTAGGAACTGAAAAAGGACATTCTGTTCTTGAGCTTATTCATTCATTTGAAGCTATTTCTAAAATTCAATTAAATTACAAGCTTGTCGACAGAAGGGCAGGAGACATTGCATCTCTTTATGCCTCTACTCAACATACAGAATCCACCTTGGGATGGAAAGCTAATCATGGGATTGACGAGATGATGCAATCGGCATGGGAATGGGAACAGTATTATAGGGGCAAGAAATAAGTAATCAATAAAACAGTCAAGAATTATCAAGCATCATAAATGATAGAGGAAACTCAAAATACTGCATCAAGTTTTTCGGTTTTAGACCGTGAAAAGCAACTCAATTCAATTCAAACATCAATCTTTGATTTAGTTATAATCGGAGGAGGAGTTACAGGTGCAGGAATTGCCTTAGACGCTTCTTCGAGAGGGTTGAAGGTTTGCTTGATTGAAAAAAACGATTTTGCTTCAGGTACAAGTAATAAATCAACCAAACTAATTCACGGAGGACTTCGTTATTTAAAACAATTCGAAATAAGTTTGGTAAGAGAATCGGGATCAGAACGCGCAATTGTTCATGACTTAGCTCCTCATCTAGTGGTTCCTGAAAAAATGCTTTTACCTCTTATTAAAGGAGGAACTTACGGCAAATGGATGACATCAGTAGGATTAATGGTTTATGATTTTTTAGCGAATGTAACAGGTAGTGACCGTCGCAGAATGCTCACCAAAAAACAAACCCTAGCAAAAGAGCCTCTTTTAGATAAAAGCACAATTATAGGAGGTGGTTATTATGCCGAATATAGAACTGATGACGGTAGATTAACTTTGGAGATTCTTAAAAAAGCAAATGAATATGGCGCTGCGATAATCAATTATTGTGAGATGAAATCGTTTGTTTATGATTCTGATTCCAAGATAGACTTTATCAATTGTGTTGACAATAATACGGGCAAAAACTTCAAGATTAAAGGAAACTCCTATGTGTCTGCAACAGGCCCTTGGGTCGACTTGGTACGTAAAAAAGATAATTCTATTAACGACAAATATTTACACCTAACTAAAGGCACCCACATTGTTTTTCCACACAAAAAACTACCTCTTAAGCAATCGCTATATTTCGATGTTGAGGATGGACGTATGATTTTTGCAATTCCACGAGGGCGAACAACTTATGTAGGCACTACGGACACCAATTATTATGGAACACTGGACCGTGTTGTTGCAACTAAAGAAGATGCAGCATATTTATTAAAAGCACTAAACCATACGTTCAAAGGTTTGGATTTAAAGATTGACGATATTGAATCTAACTGGACTGGTTTACGTCCGTTGATTCATGAGGTAGATAAAGATCCTTCGGAGCTGTCTAGAAAAGACGAACTTTTTATTTCAGACAGCGGCCTGATTTCTATTGCTGGCGGAAAACTTACCGGGTACAGAAAAATGGCTAATCGAGTAATCGATGCTGTTTTAAAACAAGTTTCGCCTGAAGTTAAAAACACTCTTAAACGATCCTCTACTAGAAAAATATCATTAGTAAGTCCCGCTTTAAAAACAGATCGAGAAGTAAATATTTATCAAGATCAACTAACAAAAACCCTTAAATCTCTAGGGGTTAATGAACACTTTTTTACTACATACTTATGCACAACTTACGGTAGAAATTCAGATTTAATTTTAGAAAAAATCTCCTCTTTTGAAGGAGAAACCTTTCCCGAAAAGTTAATTCGTTCAGAGTTATGGTATTGTATTAATCATGAAATGACGAATAGTCTTGCAGACTTTTTTGTGCGAAGAACAGCACGCTTATATTTTGATATTGGCAGTGTTTATGAATTTTTTGAGCTTATTCTTAAAGACTGTATTGAATATTTAGGATGGGATAATAACCGGGTTATCCTTGAAAGAAAAATTATGAATGAACTACTACGAGACGCTACCCAATATTATGATAAGGAATTTGAATAGCCCCAAAATTTTGATTTTGTAGCTTTACATAAAATAAGCAAACCCTACAGATTATGAAAAAGGCACTCTTAGTATTAATATTCTTAGCTTCTCTTACTTCTTTTGCTCAAGAAGCAACTACTTATTATTTAGTGAGACATGCTGAGAAAGACAGAACAGACAAGACCAACTCAAACCCTGAGTTAACCCAAAAGGGAATGCAACGTGCAGTTCAATGGAGTCAGGCCTTTGAATACGTAGATTTCGATGCGGTATATTCTACTAACTATAAGAGAACGGTGTCAACTGCAAAACCAACAGCTGTTACAAAAAATTTAGAAGTACAATTCTACAACCCAAGGGAACCATACTCTGTTGATTTTAGAAAGGCAACTTCAGGAAAAACTGTTTTGATTGTAGGGCATTCTGACACAACACCCCAATTTGTAAATGCAATAATAGGAGAAAAAAAGTATCCCCAAATTCAAGACGACAACAATTCTAATTTATATGTGGTAACCCTAGTTAATAATGCAATCACATCAATTGTATTGAAGATTGATTAATTTTTTCAAAGATTTTAAAACTGAGGCCATGTTTAAAAAAATAATAAAACTCGTATTCTTCTGTATTATATTTGTGTTTTTCCTTAGCGCTTGCACGAATAAAAAGAAAGATAAACAAAGTCAAAATAGTGTAACAAATGAACTCCCTATCGCTAAAAAATGGTCCCTAGAAAAATCCTATGCATGGGGAAAAGATAAGTCATGGTTAAGGGGTGCTAATTTTAATCCCAGTACAGCAATAAATCAACTGGAATTTTGGCAAGCAGAAACTTTTGATCCTAACACCATAGATAAAGAATTGGGATGGGCTGAAGATATAGGATTAAACTGTATGCGCGTTTACCTTCATCATCTGGCATGGGAAATTGATAAAGTTGGATTTAAAGAACGAATCAACACCTATTTATCCATTGCCAATAAGCACAATATAAGTACCCTTTTCGTGTTTTTTGATGATTGCTGGAACCCTACATATACTTCAGGAAAACAACCCGAACCTAAAGCCGGAACTCATAACTCAGGGTGGGTTAGAGATCCTGGAGACTTACTCTTTACATCAGATAATCTACTCCCTACACTTGAGGCATATGTCAAAGATATTCTTGAATCTTTTAAGAATGATAGAAGAATTATTCTCTGGGATTTGTATAATGAGCCAGGAAATTCAGGCTATAAAAATAAATCATTGCCTCTATTAAAAAGTGTATTTAAATGGGCAAGACAAGTAAATCCATCTCAACCACTAACTGTTGGAGTATGGAATAAGGATTTATCTGACCTAAATAAAATTCAAATTGAAAATTCAGATATCATAACCTACCATAATTATACCGATGAAATACAGCATCAAAAAGCCATTGACTCCCTAAAGACCCATAAAAGACCCATGATTTGTACAGAATATATGGCTCGCCGAAATAATAGTTTATTCAGTAACATTATGCCAATACTGAAAGAAGAAAACATAGGCGCTATTAATTGGGGGCTTGTTGATGGAAAATCAAATACAAAATATGCTTGGGATGAACCCATTCCAGATGGTTCTGAACCAAAATTATGGTTTCATGAAATCTTTAGAAAAGATGGAACTCCATACAAACAAAATGAAGTTGATTTAATTAAAGAATTAACGAAATAAGAAATAATACCTCTGTAGAAAATCGTGCATAATTCATTGTTTGTTGTCGCCTAACCTTCGAGAAGCTCTGGCTGGTGTTTTAGGTTTTTGGCATTTTAGAATAATTAATTCATATGTCTGTTAATCATTTAAAAGATTTTCTTTAATTTGAAAAATTATATTATAAATTAATTATGGAAGAATATTCAAAACTACTGACCGAACAGGTCTTTGCGATTAATACCGTTTGGGTAGCACTTTGTGCAGCATTAATCTTTTTTATGGAGGCGGGCTTTGCTCTTCTTGAGGCAGGCTTTGTTAGAATTAAAAATACTATGAGTATTATCGCTAAAGTAATAATCGATATCACTTTTGGAGGACTTGCCTTTTTTATTATTGGATTTGGTATTGCTTATGGAAAATCAAATGGGTGGTTTGCTTTTGATTTAGGAATATCAAATGAAGATCTAGGTTTGGGATTAACGGTTTCTAATAAACTCTTCTGGTTCTTGCAGCTTGGATTTGCTATAGCTGCAATTTCAATCGTTTCTGGTGCATTAGCCGAAAGAATGAAATTATGGTCTTATGCACTTTTAGTTTTTATTTTTTGTGCATTTATGTACCCTATGGTAGCAAATTGGGTTTGGAATCCGAATGGATGGCTTGCTTTAAGAGGATTTAATGATTTTGCTGGTTCAGCTGCGGTTCATGCAATGGGTGGCTTTTCTGCATTAGCAGCAGCTATAGTTCTAGGACCAAGAATAGGAAAATATAATGAAGATGGATCCTCAAATACTATTCCTGGACATAATCTACCTTTAGCAGCTGTAGGGGCTTTCATACTATGGTTTGGCTGGTTTGGCTTTAACCCGGGATCATCGTTAGGAGCAGTCGGGAATTGGGAATTAATAGGTGACGTGGTTGTTAATACTTTTTTAGCATCTGCTGCTGGAGGAATAGCGACAATGGTTTACACCTATTTTTCTTATGGAAAAATAGATATTACGATGGTTATTAATGGTGTTCTAGCTGGATTGGTTTCAATTACTGCAGGCTGTAACTTAGTGAGCCCTTTTTCTGCTATTATTATTGGACTTATCGCAGGAGTATTGGTTGATGTTGCAGTTTTATTTTTTGATAGATTGAAAGTTGATGATCCAGTAGGAGCAATAGCAGTTCATGGAGTAAATGGTTTGTTTGGAACAATTGCTGTTGGATTTTTTGCAAAAGAAAATGGATTGTTTTTTGGTGGGAGTAGCTCACTATTAATCACGCAAATAATTGGAGTCGTTAGTATTGCGACATTTTCTTTTCTATTAACTTACGTTGTAATGAATCTTTTAAAATTAACTATGGGTATAAGAATTTCTGAAGAAGAAGAAAAGGCAGGAATTGATGCTGTTTCATTTGGTGTTAAATCTTATACCTCAAATGAATAATAAGTTTAAATCCATTTAAAATGAAAAAAATAGAAGCAATTATTAGAAAATCGAAATTCAAAGAAGTAAAAGAAGCTTTACATAATGTAGAAGTTAATTTCTTTAGCTATTGGGATGTCACAGGAATTGGAAATGAAAAAGAAGGACATGTATATCGTGGAATAAGCTACAGTACATCTGAAATTCAAAGAAGATACATTTCAATAGTTGTAAATGATGATTATGTTCAAAAAACAATCGATGCCATCTTAAAATCAGCTGCTACTGAAAGAATAGGAGATGGTAAGATCTTCGTTCTTCCCATAAATGAAGTTTATCGAATTAGAACTGGTGAAAAAGGTGGGAATTCTTTAAACTAATAAATTTTTTGATTCTCATTAAAAGCTTTAATTTATTTGTTTACTGATAAATAAAAAATATCAAACAAACAAAGACAAGTCTTTAAATACTTTATTAGTAGCTTGTTTCATTATTGGCAAAGTTTACGTAAGGCTGAACTAAATGAAGATAATATGCAGTTTAAATTATTATCATCTCAATAAATACCTCCAATATCATATTGATTATATATTTCTTCACTTACAGCTCCGGAATGAATAGGCTCAGTTTCTAATCCTACATTATCGTAATTTGTCAACATTTACCTTTCGATATTATTGCACTTATTTTGATACCAACACTATTAAGTTGGCTCATTAAACCCTTTATAGTTAAAGAAGAATAAACCTTACCTAGTTCTTTTCGAATCCTAATTCAGGGTTTTGCTTGACAAAACCGTCCCATTCAGGGTCTATCTTTTTAATCTTCTTAGGCTTCAGAGCAGCTCTAAATTTAGGCCAGTTTAAATAGTAGTCTGTTATGTCATCGCCAGTAAGGTTTTAAAAAGTGGTAAAAAAAGATAAGAGGTCAAAAATGACCTCTTGTCTATGATGGCTCCCTCTATTATTCAAAGTTGCAGCATAATTTCTTCTATTAACGATCTATTCGCGTTGGACAACATCTAATTCCTTTCCTCAATAATAATTGAATTATATAACACTCAATTCAATTTGTCAAAGGTTATTATTAATCTGGAGTGTTTATTATTAAATACTGTTTAATAATTCTTGTGCTTCACCTATTTGTAATGATATCAAATAATAAAATACTTGGTCTAATTTTTTGTTTATCAATTCATTATTTTGATATTCCTTTCTTTTATTATATAAATCTACAGCTAAGGTTAATTCTTGTTCTCTGTAACTTACACCTAAGAATTCTTGTATTTGTTCTAATCTTGAATATCCAAATTCTCTTGTAGGCTCAATTATAGTTCCTTCTCCAAAATCATTCCAAGTGATAATTTGAATTATATCTGTATTTGCAGACCTGTGTAATGTTTGAATTAAGAGTTGTTCATTCAAGCTACTATAAGTAGTATAACCATCTCCCCAACCACCTTCTTGATAAAAATCTTTGAATTCAGGCATAGCTCCGCCTATTGTAATTGGGTATTGCTCCATATGTTGATAGAAATTATCATTAACTGTTTCACTGACCCAAGTAAATTCTCCTGAAACAGAGGTGGATAAATTATAATTGTTTTTTGTAAAAGGTAAGGTGAAGAAATTTATTTCTGGAACATTAGAAAATATTGAATTCCATTCAGTGTCAGTGAAAATGGCTTGTGGTCCAAAGTTTAGAAGTAATGGCTTATCGTTAAGTCTAAAGTAATTATCTTCTAAAAAAAAATTATTGTTAATATAATCAATTACCCTTCTGCCCTCTGTTACTTTATCCGAAATTATTCCTAGAACGTAAGCGTTTTTAAGTGACCTATCTTCATAAACTAACGAGAACTTCAATCCAGCTTTTTTTAGCCAAGGAATTATTGCTAATGTGTGGTTATGAAGTAAACTCCAATCATAGACTTCGGTTACTCCTGCATAATCAATAAATATTCCATCTAATCCTGTTAGTTTCATGCATACAACAGCATATTCTAAATAGTCATTTTCTCCATTGTCATAAGGGCCTATCAATGGATAAAAGTGAGATGCAATTTCTCTTTCTCCATTTTGATTAATATTCTCTGGATTTTGATTACCCATAGTCCAATGACTGCCCCAATTTCCAAACTGTGTATTTGGGTATTCTGCGTATTGAGGACTTTCAAACCAAGGCATATAATGTGCAAAAATCGGAATTGATTTAGTTTTCTGTACGCCCACCGCATTGAATTCAGTGACGTTAAATGACTCTTCTGTTTCCAAATACTTTACGTCATTATCATTACAAGATAGAAATAGACTTCCCAACAAAAGAAATGAAATAATTATTCTCATTTGTATAATTCTAATTGGCTATTTCTGGTTATAGGGAGAATAAACCTCCTAATTTATAGGTATCTTTTACCAGAAAACAGGAATTTTTGTTCTCGTTTATCATTTTTATTCAAATTTAAAAAAATAAGTTCATTGTGAAATTAAACTTTTTTTTCAATACTATTTTGGACCGGTCTAATAATTGCTGGAAGATCTTCTTTTAATCTTTGAGGGTATTTGACCGAGGTCTTTTAATTAAAAAACGGTTACACTATTAAAGTATAACCGTTTTATCATTATATGTTGCTCCCCCTATTATTTAAAGTTGCAGCACCAATAAATTTTTTAGTGAATTAAGTTAGAACTGAATATTAAATCGGTCTAATTATCATTTAGTAAAAGCGATACATCATCATAAGCTTCTTGGGATAAGACTTCAGTCCATTCAGTCTCACCCTTATAAACAGCTAAATAAGTTACGTCTTGATGTTTTGAGGAGGAGTGCCAGTGCTCTGTATTGGCAGTACATTTTAAAATATCACCTTCCTTGATCACAATGGGTTGTTTCCCTTTTTCTTGGTAATAACCTTTTCCGGAAACAACAATTAAAACCTGACGATCTGTATGCTTGTGCCAATTCAATGTTGAATTCGCCTTAAAAGTAGCTTTAGTAATGTTGTAGGAAAATGATTCATCTGATCGAATCAGTTGATTCAACCATGCTTCACCTAAATAATTGGTGTTTGGTGCCTTAAATCCTTCTTCAATATATGATGTCACTTCGTATTCATTGGTTTGTGCTTGAATGCTTAGGGATAAAAAAGTAATGAGTAAAATCAGAATTTTTTTCATTGTTCAGGTTTTTAGTAAAAGTAAAAAAAACGGCTACACTTTAAAAGTATAACCGTTTTATCATTATATGTTGCTCCCCCTGTTGTCAGAAGTTGCAGCAC
>Ga0206125_10000057_pt1 | contig 142028 bp, 148 predicted proteins | sample Helgoland_Spring_4_FD_148598 | JGI IMG/M metagenome (GOLD analysis project Ga0206125, IMG submission 148598) | Pelagic subsurface seawater microbial communities from Kabeltonne, Helgoland, North Sea - Helgoland_Spring_Bloom_20160331_1 | ecosystem: Environmental > Aquatic > Marine > Epipelagic...
TTATATGCCAGCACCAACATGATGAACCGCTATTACAAAGCAAGTATAGTGATCCTAACTGGACAATAAATGTTAGGCCAAAATTGAAATTAGATAATTGGAAAAAAGCACCCATAGTCTGGGAGAGGAGATTTAAATAATGCAATATGACTTATCGATTTGTTTACCAGCCCACAGAACCCACCTGTGGGAGAGACTGTATAATACCGCAGCAGAAGCTGTAGGTGAGGAATATACGTGGGAGATGGTCTTGGTTGGGCCCAATGAGCCACCCGATAGTCTATCGGAGAAAAGCAATTTTAAGTTTTTTAAGGATTTTGGCACTCCAGCTCGGTGTGGCCAGATCGCGACCACGTTAGCCGAAGGCGAGCTTATGATGTGGGCTTCTGACGATGGTTATTTTTTGAAAGATTCCATCAAAGAATGCATCCAAATGCACGAAGAATTACCATATAAAGATATTGTTATAGTAAAATACGCAGAAGGCCGCGGCATCTCTGGAAATTGCCCAGAAGATAGTTATTGGACTGCCTGGACTCATCCAGATTTAAGATTGCCCGGTGTCCCACAAGACTATCAGATCCACCTTTTAGCAATGTATAAATTAGAATACTTTAGAGAGTTAGGGGGTTTTGACTGTCGTTGGGAACATCTCAATATGAATACACACGATTTGGCGTTTAGAGCGCAGCGTGATGGAAGTAAGTTCCATTTTAGCCCCAATCTGGTACTAACTTGTGATTGGAACCCAAATGAAGGTGATCACATCCCAGTTCAACAAGCGTATCATGAAAATGATTCTCCATTATTTAGGCAAGTATATATGCAGGACCAATCTGCGAGAGTCAAGATAGATTATTTTAATTGGATGAAAAGTGATCCAGTGTGGAAAAGAAGGTTTGGAGATAAAAAATGAAAACTGTATTAGTAACTGGCGGAAAAGGTTTAGTCGGTTCTGCTATTAAATCTCTGCAGGGCCAATATGAGGATTTAAATTTTGTTTTTACTGGTCACCAAGAGCACGACCTAACTCGCGAGCAAGACGTGGAAAGACTATTTCAAGAAACAAAGCCTGATTATGTAATCCACACAGCTGCCAGAGTTGGGGGTATAGGTAGAAACCTTTCAACCCCAGCACAACAATATTATGCCAATATCCTAATGAATGCTTTTGTAATACATCATGCACACTTAAATAATGTTGAAAAACTGTTGGCATTCTCTTCTGTTTGCGCCTTTCCGGCCGGCGCCCCTAGCATCCACGAAGACATCCTACACGATGGTGAGCCATACCCGGCGCATTATTCATATGCATATTCCAAAAGAATGGTAGATGTTCAGATAAAAGCCTATAAGCAGCAGCACGGCGTAAATTATTGCTCAGTTATTCCAGGAAACATTTTTGGAGAAAATGACAATTTCAACTTAGAAGATGGTCACGTAGTTCCATCCTTGGTACACAAGTGTTATAAGGCAAAAATGTCAGGAGAGCCGCTACAAGTTTGGGGCGACGGCACGCCCTATCGAGAATTTTTGTATGCTAAAGATGTAGCAAAAGCCTGTGTGCAGTTATTACAGCTTGATGAAGAATTACCTCAGCGTATTATTGTTTCAGGTCAAAAAGAAACCCAAATTAAAGACTTGGTAAAACTAGTATGTGACGCTTTTGACTACCATAACGTAGAATGGCTGACTGACAAGCCAAACGGACAGTTAAGAAGACCAACTAATAAGAGTATTTTTCTTGACACTTTACCAAAATTCGATTATACTGATTTACAAACTGCCATGAAAAATACGGTTGAATGGTTTAATAGCAGTTACCCCAATGTGAGATTATGAAAAAAGCCTTAATCACAGGAATCAACGGCCAAGACGGCTCTTACTTAGCTGAGCTTTTGCTTGAAAAAGGCTACGATGTACATGGGATAGTAAAAAGAAACTCAATTCCAGAAAATCAAACAGCCAGGATTCAGCATATTTATTCCGATATCAAGAACAATCTATATCACGCTGATATGTGTGATATGTCCTCTCTGCTGTCAGTTGTATCAAAGATCCAACCTGACGAGATTTATAATTTAGCTGCCCAAAGTCATGTTAGAATAAGTTTTGACCAGCCAATATACACTTTAGATAGCATTGGTGGCGGCACGCTAAACTTACTAGAAGTTGTGCGCACTACGAGTAGCCATAGCAAAATTTATCAGGCTAGCAGCTCTGAAATGTTCGGAAACTGTATAGACCCAGATGGCTATCAAAGAGAAACTACTACTATGAAACCGGTCAGTCCGTATGCTTGTGCTAAACTTTTAGCTTATAATATGGTAAGATGTTATAGAGAATCATACGGACTCTTCACATCTAACGGAATTTTGTTTAATCACGAATCTCCACGCCGCGGCGAAAATTTTGTTACTAATAAGGTAGTTATTGGTGCGGTTAAGATAAAGAAAGGCCTTCAAGAAAACCTAGCATTAGGAAACTTAGATAGTACAAGGGACTGGGGACATGCAAAAGATTATGTTAAAATTATGTGGCAAATACTCCAACTGGATAAGTCGGATGACTTTGTTTGTGCAACCGGAGTATCTAATAGCGTTAGACATCTTTGTGAGTATACATTTAATAAGCTTGGATTAGATTACCGTGACTATGTTACACAAGATCCTAAGTTTTTAAGACCGACCGAACTCGATGCCTTAAAAGGTGATACTCGAAAGCTCAAAAACGCGATTGATCTAGATTTTGAATATACCTTTGAAACTATGATCGATGAAATGATAGAATATTGGATGGAAAGAATACAATGATAAAACTAAATTTAGGTTGTGGCGACAGGAAGATACATGGATTTGTAAACGTCGATGCACGCAACGACACAAACCCTGATGTTGTATGCGACGTCACACTTATAAACGATAGATTCAAGAACGTTGATTTAATATATGCATGCCATGTCTTAGAACACTTCCCCAGCAAGTCATTTGAATATCAAAAGAGAACCTGGCAAGATGTTTTGACAAACTGGCACGCAACTTTAAAAGAAGGTGGTGTCCTTCGGTTATCTGTGCCCGACATTAAAGCTGCTTGCGAGTATTACTTGTTGACTAATGACTTTGAATCGGTGAAAGCGTTCTTTTACGGAGGCCAGAAATATGATTTTGATTTTCATTACCATGGCTGGTCAGAAGAGACGCTCACTAAAGCGCTGATAGAAACAGGGTTTAAAACTGTTGAAAGATACGACTGGTCGGACACAGAACATTTCTATATTGATGATTACAGTCAAGCATATCTGCCACATATGGATAAAACAAATGGCAAACTTATGAGTTTAAATATTCAAGCTACCAAATAAAGGAAAAAACATGAAAATCAAATACCCACTCGCTAAAGAAACTATTAATGATGAAGACATCGATGCACTGTGCACGTGGCTTAAAAGCTACCCTCGATTGACCAAAGGGCAACTAACACTCGATGTGGAAGAAAAGTGGGCTGAATATATCGGAACCAGATATGCAGTTTTCAATAATTCTGGCTCATCTGCGAATTTACTAATGGTATATGCAGCAATTCAAGCTGGATACATCCCAAATCACAAGATTGTGGTCCCTTCTGTTGGGTGGGTTACAACAATAGCCCCGGCAATGCAATTTGGTCTACAGCCAATAATGTGTGGTGCTGATCCAGATACTTTTGGTATGGATTTAGATCAATTAGAACAAATCTGTGAAGAACACAATCCCGACGCTGTAGTATACGTACAAGTACTCGGAGTCCCCCACCACAGAGAAAGGTTGCTTGAGTTGAAGAAGAAGTACAAGTTTCTGCTTCTTGAGGACGCATGCGCTGCCCTTGGTGCTGAGTATGCAGATGGAAAAAAAGTCGGGACTGTTGGCGACATGTCAACCTTTTCTTTTTATTTTGGCCACCAATTATCCACCATTGAAGGTGGTATGGTCAATACGAGTATCAAGGAGCTAAACGATATGTTACTAATGCTCCGTAGCCATGGCTGGGCAAAAGATCTAGATACAAGAACCACCAATAGATTGATGAAAGATAATGAAATAGATACGTTTCATGAACCATTTACATTCTTCGTGCCAGGATTCAATCTTAGATCTACAGATCTGCAAGCATTTTTGGGCATCAGACAAATAGATAAAGCAGATTGGTGCGCTGATAGGAGATATGAAAACCACAAACTGTACGCTGAAAAATTAGCGGGTACCGTGGGCTTTCAAAATTGGGGTGATAACAAACCAGTGTCAATCTCGTTTGGCGCTATAGCGACATGTAAAACACATAGAACAGAAATAGTCACAAGATTGGTAGAAGCCGGCGTCGAAACAAGAATATTCAGCGCTGGCAACCTCGGCCGCCACCCGTTCTGGACCGAAGACAACGAAGTTTTTGTTGACGAAGTTAGTGACATGATTCACTCAAGAGGCTTTTTCTTACCGAACTACCCTGAAATGACTGAAGACGATATTGAATTCATCTGTAACATTGTGAAGGATACATAATGAAGGTCTTGGTTGTTGGCGAAAGTTGTAAAGATATATACCAATACGGAGACTGTGTACGATTGTGCCCCGAAGCACCAGTTCCAGTTTTTAAATCAAGCGGCGATAAAAAACAAAATCCCGGCATGGCCATGAATGTTTGGCGCAATATAATAACAATGCATCGCGATGCCGAAGTAGATATTGAAACCAATGATAACTGGACAACAATAACCAAAACCAGATGTGTAGATAACCGGACAAATTATATCATAGTGCGCATTGACGATAACGAAAATGACTACAAGAGATGTAACGTCAAATCTATAGAGTATGAGCAATATGATGTGATAGTAATCTCTGACTACAATAAAGGCTTTCTGACCGAAAGCGATATTGAATACATAGCGAAAAACCATTCTACAACATTTTTAGATACTAAAAAGATACTTGGTGATTGGTGCAAGGATATAAAATTCATCAAGATTAATGAGTTTGAATATGATAGAACAAAGCATAAACTAACTCCAGAGCTTATAGAAAAAATGATTATTACTTTGGGACCCAAAGGCGCCCGCCACCGCGGCGTAACCTTTGCAGTACCAGAAGTAGAGATAAAAGATACTTCGGGCGCTGGAGACACCTTTGTGGCGTCGTTAGCCGCAAATTATGCACTAACCCAAGATATATTCAAGGCTATTGAAAGCGCAAACGATAGTGCTACGAAGGTAGTGCAGAAAAAAGGTGTATCTGTGATATGATCAAGGTTGTATGGACGAACGGATGTTTTGATATACTACATCGCGGCCACTTTGAAATGTTAGAATACGCCAAGTCCTTGGGCGATTATCTTGTTGTTGGTATAGATACCGATCAGAAAGTAAAGCAAGACAAGGGCCCTGCCCGCCCCTATAATAACTCCGAAGATCGCAAGTTTGCTTTAAAATCAACTAAGTATGTGGACGAGGTGGTGAAGTTTAGCACCGCAGCACAACTTGAGATGATAATTAAAAGTGTTTCGCCATCTATCATGGTTGTGGGTTCTGATTGGAAAGGAAAGCCGATTATTGGCTCCCAACATGTTGATAAGGTAGAATACTTTGAAAGAATCGAAGGCTACTCAACAACAAATATTTTAGATGGAATAAAAAGATGAATTATGTGTTTGACATTGATGGTACTATTTGTACGAAAGCTGAAAACTTTGATTATGAGTCGTCTGAACCAATTAAAGAAAGAATAGAAATTATTAATTCATTATATGATTCTGGGAATATAATAATTATGCAGACTGCTAGAGGTATGGGTAGGCACAACAATAACCCACAAAAAGCAATAGAAGAGTTTTATGCTATGACTACTCAGCAATTAAAGGAATGGGGTGTAAAATACCATTCTTTGTTCTTGGGCAAGCCCGCTGGCGATATATATGTCGATGACAAAGGAATAAAAGATGAAGACTTCTTTAGAAATGAATTACGTCCCTAAAGGATGGGGATTCGAAAAATGGATAGTAAACTGCGATGAATATTGTGGAAAATTACTATATTTTGTAAAAGGAAAAATGTGCTCATGGCACTACCACAAGTTAAAGGATGAAGTGTTTTATATACAATCTGGCAAAATTCTGGTAAAATACTCAGATGAGGATGAATTAGAAAACGCTAAAGAAGTAGTATTAGGTAGAGGAGATAACTTTCATGTTTATAGAGGCTTACGTCACCGGATGATAGCTCTAGAAGACACAGAGCTATTTGAATTTTCTACTCAACATTTTGATAGTGATAGCTATAGAATAGAAAAAGGAGATTAATATGAATTTATCAAACCAAGCGCTCGGCGCGATCATGATGGCACTCCAGGAGTCGCTCTTAAATGAATTGGACATAGTTCCAATTTTGAAGAGTTTTGAGCTTGAAGAGTCCAAAGAAGGTCTTGTTGTTAAAAATCCACCCACGGTGAGATTTACAGATGATAGCGAGATTACCAAAGAACAACTTGAGAGCCTGGCAAAAGCATAATGCCAAGATATAATTACTTTTGTACCTATTGTGAGTCGGAATTTATGACCGCTCACGGCATGAACGAAGTAAAACAAGAATGCGACTTATGTAACATGACCGGCTCGATAAATAAGATTTTATCAAAACCAATTATGATAAGTAACAAAACTAAAACAAACAATAAAAAAGTTGGTGAGTTAACCAATGAATTTATTGAAAAAAATAGAGAATTATTGAAGAGTATGAAAAATGACAAGACTTGAAATTATCCTATCGGTAATATTATTTATATCAACCATATTAAATGTAGGGCTGGTGCTATATGCTAGAACAGCAATAGTACAATTATTATCGATTTCCGACGAACTAAACGATCTATCGCAGATGACTAATTCTTTGGCGATACATTTACAGAGCGTATATGAATTAGAATCTTTTTATGGAGATGAAACCTTGCAAAACCTGCTAGCACATGCTGTATCCTTTAACGAACAACTGGATACCTTCGAATATATCTATTCTTTAACACAAGAAGAAAAAAAGGAAGCTAAAGAGCTAGATACGGATTTTAATGACAACAACCCAGAAGCCGAGACAGAGACGGAAGAAACGTAAAAATTTATATTTTACGCAAGTACATGAAGATGCAATAGTAAGATACTGTAAGACAACGTGTAACATAGAAAGAACACAATTGTATGTGGCGTATATTCAGCCAGCGTTTGACCAAATGGTTGACAAAATTGTTTACACATACAAGTTTACCAATTTGCCAAATATCGATTATTTGCGCGATGAATGTAAAGTATGGCTAATGACTATACTAGGCAAGTACGACCCGAGTAAAGGCTCGAAAGCATTTTCCTATTTTTCAGTTATAACCAAAAATTGGTTCATTCATAAAGTTAAAAAACAACAAAAGCGAAATAGAAGAGAAGTCGATCTTCTTAACATTTCCAAAACCTATGAAGAAGAATTCTTATCTACAAATGAATCGTATTTGACCGATAGACAAGAGAAAGAATTCTGGGAAAATTTCTATAAGCATTTAGGCGCATGGGACGAATCCCAAATGAAAGAAAACGATCTTAAAGTGTATCGAGCCATCAATATCCTGTTTGAATCAAAAGATGAAATAGAGATTTTTAACAAAAAAGCTATTTACCTATACCTGAGAGAGATAACAGGCCTGAACACGAAGCAGATTGTAAATTCTTTAAAGAAATTTAGAAAAAAATATTTTATGTTCAAGCAAGATTGGGAAAATGGGGAATTATGAGCAAACGCAGCAACATCGATACTCTTATTAACGAAGCACTAGGGAACATCAGAGATGATCGCAAGTCTGCTCAAGAATTCTTAAATGAAATAGCAAACATTATATCTTCGGACACTGACCAGAACAAGTATCTTAGTCCAGTTGCTGCAAAGCATGTTGAAACAATGCAACGCTCAAACGAACAATTAGTAAAGCTAATTTCTTTGCAACTAAAAGAAAAGAAAGAGACTCTAGAATTGTCAGAAGAGGACAAAAACAGCCTTTTTGACATAATACAGCAGGAGAATAAGTAGTGGGTGAGGTTTACACAGGCCTTGATCCCGCCATGTTCACAACTCATGACGAAGCTTTGGGCCTGTTATGGAACTCGCTGCGTAGCTCACTAAATTTTAGTTTATATGGAAACAGAAGTAGATTTACCGCACAGGTTTTAAGCCCCTGTGTCAATATTGACGCCTCAGCTGCCCTAGCCGTGCGCTCGGGTCAAGCAGATCCTGCAAGCCCAGAGACTAAGCCATGGTCCGGCCGCAAAATATTTAAAGGCAGGATAATCGGCCCAGAATCTCCTCATAAGCATCTACCTGATCCTTGTAAGCTTGCTAAAGCTGCTAAACCACATGTTGTTATTAGTCAGATTGCTATGCATACAACTTTCATCATAGAAGACGAAGAATTGTCGGCGCCAAATGTTAATGATTACGTAACAGTTGAGTTATATCCAGGCTTCGGTAAAGGCCGTTACAATCTGCAAATGGGGGCGTGTATCAGTATTGCTAATTCGAATGCAGATAAGCCAGATACATATACATGTATCGACTCTCCAAGCGATTTATTCACCGGCGACAATATGAGTACAGTCGGTGCCAACGGCCCGGGCCCACGATCTAGTAACTATAATGCCCGGAAAGGCTCTGGTAAGGAATCGAAAGGCCAGGGCCGAAACATATCCGCCGGCGCCGCGGCCCTCCCAAGACCCAAGTATGATCCAAGTGAAACCAAAAAAGTAGATTTTGCAGCCATGGCAGCTGCGTTTGATGGCGCTTGTTCGGTTAGTGATTTAGGCGGAGATATCAACGAGTTGAAAAAGGCCAAACCCGATCCTTCCAAATATTTTGGTAAAGAAGGATGGAAAATATATAAAGAGGCCTTGTCTTATTTTGAAGGAAGTACTAACTCCACAAATCCGTATGGTTATTACGGCCGGTGGCAGTTTGGTGTACCAGCCATGGTTTCAGGCGGTGCTATCAAGGAAACCGAAGTAAAAGCCGCGCTCATAAAAAGCTTTAATGACATGAACAAAAAAGGCGGTAAGTATGAAGGTTTTTTCACAGGAAAAGATGTACAAGCACAGATCGAAGCACGCGCCAATTGGTGTTACAAGAAAAACTCAGATGGCACCACCGGACAAAAGTTCTGTAAGGCTCAGCGCGCCGGCGGTACTGAAAATAGCAATATTCGTTGTTGCGGACAACATATACAAAATGCATATGCTGACCCCAACGTTTGGACCAAAGATGCACACGACAACAACGTAAAAAGCGGCGCCGAGTTTTTAAAATCATCAGATTACCAACATAAAATTTTAATACCATTTACCGCTGGAAAGTTCCGTGATATTAAAGCTTTGGGTGCCCTCACAAACGTTAAAAATCCAGCAGCTGTTGCCGGACTTTTAGCTGCAGCACACATTGCCGGCCAAGGCGCCGCCGCAGAGTTGGCGGCGAAGGGACTTGACATAGCCGACGCCAATGGTACCCCAGCTAGTTATTATTTTCAAGCCATCGGGCAAACAATGTTTGACAAAAATAATGGCTGCAAAAAAGCATCAGCCTCGACCGTAGATCCAAACGATATGCCAGATCCATCGATATAAGAAAACAAGAGTATTTTAAAACTATGATTAAAAATGTACATTTTTTTCTGTTAGAATTAATTAGTAGCAGGAGAAACTATGAACGAATATGACGGGATTATTAAAAAGACCCCACTTAATACCACAAAGAATAATAAGGACCCAGATAGGCCCAAAACGGTTTATGAGCAACAAGCTGAATTAGCATCGGGCGCCCCCCCTGCTAGTGGCACCGGCGGCTCATATGATTTTGGAGATGATGGAGATGTAAATCCGGGCCTCAAAGAAGTACCTCCAGGCGGAGGAGTTATGAACACTCCGGTGGACGAATACCCGAAAGTTAACTTTTTTGCTTCTGATAACGCAAAAGTTATTCAAGGTAAGCGCAATGCTAACTGTTATATCGTCTTGGGTGGAGACAGACCAAGCCACGAAAAAAGTGGATACTCTGGCAAAGGCGGAAATAGGGCAAACTCAATCGATATGGTGGTGGGTCGTATGTCCTCGGCCAGAAAGGGCAAAGGCGCCTCAGATGACGCAACAGTCCACAATAGTTTTTCTGCTGATTCTGCTAGAATCTATATGTCCCAAATGACTGACCTCGATAAAAACTTTGGACTCGCTGAAGGCAATTGGGAGTATCTTGGTCCACGATCTGGTATCGGAATGAAAGCTGATCAAATCCGGATTGTTGGTCGTGAATCGGTAAAGATAGTTACAGGTAAATGCAGAGGTTGTGAAGGCTATGGCTGGCGAGGAGAAACTAACTCTCTTGGTGGTAAACTACCGCCCGCGGGCCCTATTGAATTAATAGCTGGTAACAATACTGCTGATCGGTGGGTTATAAACATGAAGCCTGGAACTCTAGTCCCCAAGATCGAGTTTGTTGACAGACTGCAGCCTATCCCGATGGGCAAGAATTTAAGAGACGCTCTATCTGATTTGTGGCAAATTGTATCGTCGATTTGGCAATGTTTACAGACATTCTTGTTAACACAGGGCCTTACCAACATTGCCTCAACAACAACTACATGGCCCCTTGATGCACCGTCTCATATGATTATAGGAAATATAATGAATCTGATGCAACAAATATTCTCAGCTAATCCGCAGTACCATAATAGAACTAATGGGACTATGTGGGAACAGAACTACTTAAAGCCAACTGGCAACAAGTACATATGTAGCAGAAATGTTAGGACGACATAGGACAACAACAAATGGCTGAATCTAAATTTTTAAAATGGCAAGATAAGAATAATGACAAGATACATGATGACTGCCCGGAAGAGATAATACCTCCGGAGCCGAATCGTTGTCCTACGTGCATTCCAAATCCAGATGCCCCCGTCCCTGATTGGCGTACAAGAGCGTTCACAGAGCCGTATTTAAATGAAAAAACCTGTGAGTATAATATCACCGCTACAACTGGTTATAAGACCACTATACCAGTAAGTGTTTTAGAAGAATACGAACCGGAGGGCGGCTGGCAAAATAGTGAACAATATGGTAAGCGAAAAGTTAGATATATCAGAAACGAACAGATCGAAGAAGAGAAATATATGGCTCGTCAATCTGATGAAGAAGAAGCCTTTTTAACAAGAACCGCATCTTGGCTGAATCCGGATAGTGACAAAGCTGACGCCGCGCTAAACGCAAGATTCCACATTTATTCTGATGAAGTGGCTGATATGATCTTGTTTACACTTAAAAGAAAAAATACCCCGGAAACAAGAAGAATAGTTCTAGAATCACTGATATATAAAGATTATGAGTTAGACCCCCGTGCTTCATCAACACTTAAGCTATTGTATGCAGTACCTGTCGAAGTTATCGAAGGTATAGCTGAAGATGAGGCAAGAGACTTGGAAGAGCCTCCCGAAAGAGGAGATACTAAAAGAGTCATGCGCGCCGGAGAAATCAAAGCAAGAAACATTAAAGTTAGAAAAGGCCTCGATCTATATAACAGATATTTAAAAGTTTTTCGTGCGCTCGAAAGAGGGAATGTGCTTTTTAAAGAAACAAAAGCAGTATTTAATTTAGAAGATTATGGTGACAGCGGTGTTTTCCCTGGTGGATTGTTAGCGGAAGCTATGCTGCAATTGGACGAGTATCTCAACACTCAAGGCTACAACTTAGCTGGAATCGGCAGTATGTGGCCGCTGTTTAATGGAAATGAAAAAGTAGTAAAGCTAGGATTTACTTGGGACAAAAATTACAAAATTAAAAAAATGAAAGTTTGGACGGAAGAGTGTCCACGCTTTGCAAAAATTATAGGCAGAAAACGCTTAAGTTCTCTCCGCGCTAAATCGGCTTGGAGAGATAAAACAGCTATGAACTACTTTGCTAATATGGCAGAAATGGATAACGATTTGTCGGCAAGACAACCAATGCCATGGCTTGAGTTTATTAAAAAACACACTTATCCGGAAGTTATTGATACTATTGCTGACTGGCAAGAAAATGAAGATATGAATTCTAGAAATGTAGGTAGTTGTATTGCCGGCGCTCTAGAAGCCGAAACAAAAGAGTTAGCACAAGATATCTTGGATGATGTATTCAGCATCGGAGATGCAGTAGCATACATGTGGCATAAATCTATATGCCGCGGCAACACTGACGAAACGTTAGAAGATTTAAAAAAATCTGGATTGAGGTTCGATCCGGCCGGCGGCGGAGGTCCAACGTCAATGATGGCCATGGCCTCCGAGCAGGCGTTCAAAAAGTTACAGTCTGAAAATCAGCCGTTTCTAATGTTATGTGCCAGTCTTTTGGGCATTAAAGTCTTCGCCGGCAGCGATGACATTTTGGATGCTCTATGGGAAGGTGGGCTTGACAAGATCAAAATTTGTGGCCTATTCGATATCATGTCAGATGCAATAAGATGTCTGTTAGGTGGGCTCACTCTAGAACAAGCATTAGCAGTCATGTTAAAAAATGCTCTCAAAACGATGGGAGTTGATAATTTTGGACAGCTCTTTATCGGCTTACCAGAAGAAAAGCAAGCTGAGTTAGATAAAGCTGTACAGAAAAAGCTCGATGAGGGAGATATCTTCCCAGATTATTCGGGCGGCCAGCAATTGTCAAATAGAGTCGAAGGGGATAAAAGCCCGGGCAAGACTCCACTTATTGGAAAAGTCAAGTGGGTCAAGCCTTGGGAACAAACTCGTGAAGACCAAGACAAGGGTTTATATCAAGGGGATTATGGTGCTACAATGGAATCGGGACCCGGAGATGGAGGAAATCCCATCGGCCGCGCCGGCCAACCGCCGGCTTCTCAAATGTCTGAAAGGTCAGAAAGAACTTTAGCTCAGCAGTTTGATCAAATGGCAGACAGCAGTGATCAAATACCACCAAATACAATAATGCAATTGTATATTGCTGCGTTAATAGAACATTATTCCGGTAACTTATTGGAATTGGTTGACAAGCTCAATAGGTTCCCCGGCGCACCCGTTGTTGCTTTCATGTTAGCGGCAATTGACTGCCCGCGCCCTCCAATGTTTAATCCTACTATAATGGATTTTATTAAAGATCTGGCGATGCCCTTCTGTAGAAATACTCAAGATATCACATTGCCAATGCTGTTTAATCCGTTTGGTTGGATCACACATTGGACGGATCCATTTAAGATATTGTGGGAGATTTTAAAACAAGTATTGATGATGATAGTTATGCAGATCTTAATTAGACTGCTGGTTAAACTATGTGAGATTATTGGTAATGCGATTTGTCGAGCGTTAGGTACAGTAGGCGCTCTCGCCGCGGCCATACCTTCGGTGATTGCTGGCAGCACAACTTTTGGAGACGTTCTGAAAGACTCTATTTGTGGCCCCGAAGCAGATCAAGAGCAGATTGGTGTGACCATGCAAGAGTTGTATAACACTCTAGGTTCAGGCGGAGCGGCCTTGGCAAACAAAGACGCAGTTGTCTCCTTCGCTGAAGAGTTATCTGCGTCAGTCACTAGAAGAGAGCTATTAGAAGCTATAGCTGGTGAACCCACAGAAACATTCCTTTCGGCAGTTGACAATTTGGTAGAATTTGATCATCCAGAGCTTCGGGATGGGTTAAGAAATAGGCATGCGATATCTAGCTTCTTTAAAAATGTTGGAAACCTTATGCCGCTTGAATTTAGAGATCAAATGGAAAATGCACTTTTCGACCTGGATCCTGACGATGAAATGCCGGCTAACCCCACTCTTTGCGCTACCCCAGAAGACCTTGAAAACTTTAAAGATTTACGTTGCAGCTTGTTAGAAGGCCGAGCAACAAAAGAAGATTGCGAAAGGTTATTTGATAACTTTCAAAATAAATCGTTAGAAGATTTAGACGAACTAAGCTCGATTATGCAAGAAGGTATTCCACAGTATATACAAAGACAGCTGCCGCCTATTGTATCTGAGCCGGGCTGCGATGATGGGATACTTCCATATGAATCACAAGATTTGCTAGATTTAGCTCGCAGAAATTTTGAAGGCGACTATAAGAAGATAAAAATTAGTTATACAAACGACATGCTTAGCCGCGGCGGATTCTTAGATATGGTTTTGTCGGATACCATGGGTAACCCATTATCAGCACACTACAGAAAAGCATATAGCAGCGATAACTATGTAGACTTTTACATCGACATCGCAAACAACAACGATGATTACAGTCCTGAAGATCTGGTTGGTGACTTTGGGCCAATGAGAAAGCAAAGAGGGTCATTCCCGGTCCGCGTTGCTGGATGGCTCCAGGATGATCTAGTTAAAAAGTCGACCGCTCTAGAACCAATAAGATTTAGTAGTAACAACTTTTTTGTTGGGCCGATAAGTCATAGAAAAACATTTGATGAAATGGGCTGGGGAACAGGCCTGTTTGGCTGGTTTGATGCTGGCGATCTAATCGATGTTGACAACCCTGACTATAATATAAAGGTGAGAGCAAACTACGAAGATGAGCTAATAACTTTTGAGAGAGCCGGTAGGAAGGTGATGCCAGAGTGCATATTTAAATTTAGAGATAATAACCGCGGAAACGGTACCTGGAGTCGACTTGACCCGGGCGAATTTTCTTATGGATTTGATGTTAACTTGTATATTTCTGATCTAATGTCTTCTCCTGGAACGACAGGTACCCAGAAAACAGGAATTTATAACAATGTCCCGAGTGATAATGCCAGAATTAAGATTTATAATGTATTCAATCCGGGCGCCAGACAGTATGGCCCAGAATATCAATTATTAACAGAAGAACAGAAAGAGGAGATTGAAGATAACAATACTCAGGATAACACTGAAATGAAATCTTTGGCCTATGAGTTTTTGGGAGTAGATAATGGAATGGACCATATTGACATGCAGAGGTTTCCCGAATTTAGAAAAACTTTTGAACAAAAACAAAGTTATACCCCACAAGTGGTACTCTTGGGCGAGTGGCTGGGATTGCCAGCCTCGTCGATCAAGCCAGTATACGACAAATTTGGCGAAGACTTTTTAAATAATGTAATCTCTAGCGTAGCGAATAATGACCCGGGCTTCAACTATGGGGCAGAGTTTGATAATATATCGGGCGCTGATATTGAATACGTCGTTCCCGATGGGGTGTGCGAGTCTCCTGGCGGAACTCCGTACTGGGAAGCCGAAATAAGGCATTACGATTCAGATGGTGATTATGAAATTGAAAGATTGCATGAAGCTGATCGTATTTTAGGAGTCAGTAGAATGCAATATAGGATTGAGAAGGGCCAGCAAGCTGGTGTAAACCGAGTATTTTACTTGGATCCACAAAAATTTGGCGGCCGCTACTTTAACCCACCTGTATACATAAGCCCGTCGCCCAATAAAGGCTGGCTTGGGATGATCGATGTACTATTCCCTGAGTCAAGCCCGTGTAAACCATCTAGAAGCGACCTAGTAGGCTTCGGTGATATAGCTGACAAAGTTTCGCAGAAGTATCAAGGTATTCCTGAAGATCAGAGACTTAAGAATCTTCAAGAATGTGTCGTTGAAAAACCTTATCACCGAATATTAACTAGAAACGGAAAAGCTAATATTGAGGGTCTGATATATGCGGCTATGAGAACTTTTTCTAGTGTGCATGTGATGAAGGCCATAGCAACTTTTACCACGTTTAAGCCTGACTTCAATAATGTATATAGCAATATATTCGCGTCCTATATTCTTGAAAAAATGGAAGATTCGTTTAAAGATGCCCAGGGCGACTTTGCCGAATGGTTTAATCCCTTTAAGGATGTGGAATTTTGGTATGCTTTTCTTGAGCAGTGTGTACAGCTTTATGGCCGCCGTTGCGATGAAGACGACATTCCGAATGGGTACCCCGAACCGCCCCCGCATGTCCAAGAAGCACTTGACCGCCTAAACGACAGGCAAGAAAAATATCGATACCCATATGAAAACGATCTAGATATAGCAGCAGAAACTGGCGAAGCCGGCAATTTCCAGAGCTTAAAAAATTACAGAGAAGAAAAGAATTTAGAATTTGTTCAAAAAACCCAGGAGCATGCAAAAACTATTGCTAAAGAATTTATTATAGAACAACTTGGAGTGATCTCAGGCTATCTAATTGAGAACCTTGAAGTGTTAGGGATGACACCGGCTGTATCAGATATAGATTATTACTTTATTGAAAATCTTTGTTATAATGGAGATGGTCTAGATATAGATAAAAAAATCGAGTATCAAGTGGTGGACCTGCCCAATGAAGGAGAGGGCTATTATACCGGTGGTAACGAGTTTGCGTACGGAACTGGAATGAATATTGGGAAAGAATTTATTGGCGAATATCATGTACACTACAGCGAAGATCGCGAAGCTAATATATATATGGAGGGCTCTCGACACACCGCTGAAGCTCATGCCGAGTTGAAGCCTTTAGCTCATAAGCTTGCGGTACCAATCGGAGATTTGCCCGGATATGGAGAAACTAGCCTAGCGGCACTATCAAGTGGAAAGTCATTTATGATAGAAAAATATATCAGAGTTAACGGGCAGAAACATGAACCAATATATGGTAGAGAATTGGTCCGCACCCACGGCACTGCTTTGATTTCTGAAGTCTATCCCGGCGATCTTGAGATAGCAAGAGACGATAAAGGCCGCGCTGTCGGTTTAACTGGAAACTTGGGAGTACAATATGGTGTACAATTATCAATGCTGGTTAATAATCAAAAACATGAAATTGCACACGGCGAGATCGACGCCCTAGATCTGCCCTGTAATCAAATGGCACCTATGCAGGCTAACAGCATGCTACTATATTGCACGCTGAAGCTGTTAAAAGAATCTGCGGATTTCAAAATGTTAACTCGTTATATATTGCCAATGAAAAAAATAATATCAACAACTGCAATTTATAACGATATGGGCCTTTTCGCTTCTATAGGCCAGAATACTGTAGCTCCAGGAAAAGAGGGGGTGTGGGATAAAGATTGGTCAAACAAGCCAGGCCGCCAAGCACAAATAAGTTTATTGGGTGATGGGAGCATAAGTGTTGAAACTGCAGGTGTCGACGGCTGGGCTTATATCGGGAATAGAATCCCAGGTCCTTTTAGCGGGTGGGGAGTAACTGAGTGGGACAATTGGGATCAGGTTACCCTGCGGAATACTTCGTCGATTATCAAAAGAATGTTTAAATCCGCATACAATACCAGAAGTTTTGATCTTAGTCAGGTTGATGATGCTCCCAGTGCAGCTTCAACGTTTGTAAAAGGGATGCGTGAATCACTTCGCCCAAGCCCGGGCCAAAAACTACTTAGTGTGTGGCAGAAGCCAATGTTGCGCTCAAACCCCTTCGACAAGAACGGTAAGATGTGTGATAGAGGCAAAAAATAAGAAATAGCAAGAAATATAATTAGCGCATATTTATACAAGAGGTAAAAAAATGGCTTCGCTGGGTGTGAAACTACCATTGATGTTAGATGATACTAATGGGTTTGCAATGATTAGCAACCTGAAGGCTCTATTGCGCCAAAATCTCAAAATGTTGATTTTAACCGCCCCGGGCGAAAGAGTAATGGAACCGGACTTCGGGGTTGGCCTTAGAAATTATTTATTTACCAACTTTGGGGAAGACGTTCCAGTGGTCATCAGCACAAAAATCAGAGAGCAAGTAAGAATATTTATGCCAATTATTGATTTGATAGATATTCAATTCGACACGTCTAGCACTGCGCAAGATACAAATTCATTAGGCATCAGAATCATATATTCTGTACCCGATGTAGGAGTAGAAGATTTGCTGGACTTAACTATATAACATGAGGGCCTTCAATGAGTGATCAACAAAAAAAGATTGTACCAATAAATTATACTAATAGAGAATTTGAAACCATCCGTGACGATTTGCTAGATATAGCAGAAAGGTTTTATCCGGATACGTTTCAAGATTTTAGTGAAGCCTCTTTCGGCTCGCTTATGATAGATTCAGTCGCATATGTGGCAGATCAGCTTTCATTTTATTTAGATTATAACGTTAATGAATCATTTTTAGACACGGCCTACCAATACTCAAACGTGATAAGGCAGGGTAGAACGCTTGGCTATAAGTCCCAAGGCCGACCCTCAACATACGGCTCTGTGGCTTTATACGTAGTAGTGCCTGCGTCGTCAACGGGTATTGGCCCGGACTCAGGATATATTCCAGTTTTAAAAAGAGGCTCCTCTTTCACAAGCACAACCGGACTAAACTATGTGTTAACAGAAAATGTTGATTTTTCAAAACCCGAAAATGTTACAATAGTAGCACGCGTAGACACTGATACCGGCGCCCCAACATACTATGCGATTAAGGCTTATGGCAACGTTGTATCAGGAAAATTCAAAAGAAAAGAAATTAATGTTGGAGGCTACGAGAGATTTAAAAAAGTCGTGATAGGGGATTCAAACGTGAGCGAGGTTGTCTCTGTTTACGACTCAGAAGGTAAAGAATATTTTGAAGTTGACTATCTCGCACAAGACATAGTTTTCAAAGAATTATCAAACACAAATTTTGCTAACGATAATGTTCCATCGATATTAAAGCCAATGATAGTATCTAGAAAATATGTTGTTGAATATGACTCATTCGGTACTTCATTACAATTTGGTAGCGGCCGCTCTGGCGAAACTGGGGTTATCGCTGACCCGCAGTCGGTAGCAGCAGAAATTTATTCGAAAACATACACTAGCGACGTGACCTTTGATCCTTCTAGGCTGTCTAAAAATAGAAACCTTGGTGTAGTGCCGGAGAACACTACGCTGTCTATTGTTTATCGTACGACTAATCCTGCTAATTCTAACTTAAGTGTTAGTAAGCTAAACTCAGTTTCAAGCGCGCTAATGGATTTTGTAAATCGTCAAGATCTAGTGTCGTCAAAAGTGAATGAGGTAATCGCGTCTGTTGAGGTTGAAAATGAACGACCTATAATGGGTGATGTATCATTGCCATCAACGGGCGAAATCAAAAGAAGAATTTTTGATACTTTTCCAACACAGAATCGCGCCGTAACCCAATCAGATTATGAAAATATAGCATACAGAATGCCAGCAAAGTTTGGTTCTATTAAGAGATGTAGCGTGCAACAAGACCAAAACTCTGCTAAAAGAAATTTAAATATGTATGTTGTATCGGAAGATGAATTTGGAAAATTACTTAAAACTAACAATACAATAAAAAATAATTTAAAAACTTGGCTAAATCATTATAGAATGATGAATGATACGGTAGATATAATAGATCCGTATATTATAAACCTTGGAATTAGTTTTATAATTCGACCCAATGTTGGTGTCGACCGATATACACTCCTGGACACAGCTATCGCTGCTTTAAAACAAAAATATTCAACTCCGTACTTTATTGGAGAGCCCCTGTATATAACTGACGTTTTTGACACTTTAAAATCAGTCACTGGCGTCTTAGACGTCGTGAAAGTAAAAGTGACTAATCAGTCGGGCCCGAATTATTCAGGAACAGAAATAGAAATAAACAAAAACATGTCTCCTGACGGAACATACTTGATCGCGCCAAAAAATGCAATTTTTGAAATCAAGTTTCCGGACGTCGACATAGTAGGAAAAATTAGATAATGGCCATTAAGAAGTATGTTGCAACTGCTGATAACACTATAGTTAATGCATATCAAGAAAATTTAACGACGAGAGGAACCGGCTCAAATGCTGGTGCAGCAGACGTGATTGAGACTTTTTCTATCTACGGCCGCCAAAGCTCTGGTTCGGCAGAGCTTTCTAGGATTCTAATTAAGTTCCCGATTTCACAAATAACAAGTGATAGAAGCAGTAATAAAATACCCGGTAGCGGCAGTGTTAAGTTCTATTTAAAATTATACAACGCAGCCAATTCTAAAACTGTACCTTCTGGTACCTTTAGCTTGGTAGCTGAGCCACTTTCAAAAAATTGGCAAGAAGGATTTGGATTAGATTTAGAATCTTATTCTGATTTAACACACGGCAACATAGGTTCTAATTGGATGTCAGCCAGCAATGCTGCTGCATGGACACAGCCTGGCGGCGATTACATCACGGCAGCTAACGCAGCATATCCCTATAGATGGTTTAGTCAAACTTTCTACACCGGATTGGAAGATTTCGAAATAGATATTACACAAATGGTGGAGCTTTGGAGCGCGGAAACACTTGACAATTATGGTTTAGGCATTCATTTTTCCGGCGCCTACGAAGCTCACTATGATCCCTCAGATGGTAACTATGATACCGGAGTCTTGAAAAACACGACCGGATCAACTATCTCGTACTACACTAAAAGATTCTTCGCCAGAGGCACTCAATATTTTTTCAAAAGGCCTGTTATAGAAGCGCGCTGGGATTCAACTCGAAAAGATGAGCGCGGCGAAGTTATGTACAGTAGCTCGCTAGCGGGAGTAAACGATAATTTAAATACAATATACTTATATAACTATGTCCGCGGCCGGCTGTCAGATATTCCATCAATCGGCACGAACGCGATATATGTCAGCTTTTATTCTGGCTCCGACGATAACTCTGAGCCTAGCGGCCAAGCAGCTTCGTCTAGCGCCACCACCCGCGCGGCTATACAGCTCCCAACCACACTTCCGCACACCCACGTTTCAAGTATCAACCCATATGTAGTCACCGGTGCCCATGTCTCAACAGGCATCTATAAAGCTACATTTGCTATAACTGGTGCTAGAGCACCCCTTACAAAGATTTTTGATGTATGGCATGATGGTACGGGTAAAAACAAGCCCTGGACAGGTGTTGAATATGTAACAGCTTCTATCCTACCCACCAACCTAAGCGCGTCCCAAACTGTTGCAAAGCCGGTCTATTATATTAATATTACAAATCTGAGAGGACAGTACGTTACCAACGAGACAGCAAGATTTAACTTGTTTGTTAGAAACAAAGATTGGTCACCAACAATATATACGGTAGCGAACTCAACAGTTGAAACAACAACGATCCACAGCGCATCTTATAGAGTGTTTAGAGTAATTGACGCCTTGGAAGCTGTATCATACGGCACCGGCTCCGACGCTCACACGGTTTTATCACACGATGTTTCGGGCAATTATTTTGATTTTGATATGTCACTATTGGATCCTGGATATGAATATGCATTTAAATTTTCATTCTATGATAGTGCAATGTCATCTTGGAGCGAGCAGCCAGAACTATTCAAGTTCAGAGTTATAGATAATGAGTATTAAAAAACTTTTTGATTCAGAAAATAATAGAAATTACCTAACCGACAAAAATGTAAAAGAAGCGTTTAAGAGTGTTGAGTCGCAGAGGAATGTCGCTGCTTTAAAAGAAAAGCAAGACAGCTTTCTTCCGCAAATAGATTACTCTGATCCGGAGAAATTTGCTCGCTATGGCTCAGCCTACTTATATTATAAATCTGCGTTCGAGAGAGTCCACAACTACTATCCGTATGATGGCTCATCAGCAGAAAAAACAGAGTTCTATAATAAGTCACTAGACATAGAAAAATACATATTTGAAAAAGTCTACCCATCTTCTACTGGTTACGTGACAATTAGTCAAACCGGTTGGGGTTCGCAAGCATCAGTTTCGGGCGGCTATGGAATCCCAGATAGTCAAGAATACATTACTTTTTTTGGTGGCCCGGGCACTGCATCCTCCCAATTAGGCCCGGATCCTTATTCTGATATACGGCAGTTCAACAATATTTATGATACTAGTATTTACACTACCGAGGGCCTACTACCAACGTATGGCTCTGGCTCGCGAGAGTCGAACTTAAAATCTAATTTTGATACAGGGGTTACAGTTGAATTTTGGGCCAAGACAGGTTCCATGGACGGCGGCGACGATACCTTAAAACAAGTTGTTTTCGATATGTGGAACAATGAAGCATCCTCTAGTCAAGCGTATGGCAGAATTACAATAGAGCTGACGGGAGCTGATCAAGGAGACGCATCCAGAACACATGTAAACGGCTGGAATGATAGCCCGTTCTTATTAACGGTACAGTCAGGTAGTGGCATCGGCGCCACCGCTGGCATGAAAGCTGAAGGAGCCCCCGGAGCCTTTACAGCGTCAATTGGTAAAAACTTCAGTAGCTCGTCATTAGGTTCATGGGCCCATTATGCAGTCACTCTCTACAACTCAGGTTCAGATTTACGCGCAGACTTTTTTGTCAACGGCCTGATCAACGATAGAAAAACGTTTAATAGCCAAGGTATAGGCGCCCTAAACCCTAAAAATATGGTAGGCCGAATTGGCTCTCTGTTGACACAGCCATCTGCCAGTTATGCCGGCGCTAGCGGCGGAGGCAAACTAAATGGTTCAATCGACGAATTTAGATTTTGGAAAGTAAGAAGAACACCAGAAGAAATTGGCCGCAATTGGTTTGTGCCGGTCAATGGTGGTGTTAATACCGATGTTTCTAATGCTGAATTGGGAATGTATTACAAATTTAATGAAGGGATTACTGGAGAAAGCTACATTGATGCTATTGTCCTTGATTACGGTGGTCGAGTCTGCAATGGTACATGGACGGGTTATTCTTCGACTTCCAGAAATACTGGCTCAGCCATGGTGTCGGCTAGCGCCGCGGCCTTCGAACCTCTTGAGCCGATTATTAGGTCGATCCACCCCGATGTTGTAGCTCGAAAAGCTAGTTTATTGTCTAGCGGCTCGTACCACGATTCTCAAAATAATTCTAATTTGGCTAGTATGCTACCGGCTTGGGTTTTGGAAGAACACGAAAGTCAAGCTGAAAACCAGAAAACAGATAATAATCTTCAACTAATGTCTCACATAATGGGCACGTATTTTGATAAATTGTTTTTGCAAATCGAAGCAGTACCAAAATTCAAGCATGCTGGATATACAAGTGGCTCACATAAGCCCGTTCCGTTTGCGCAACACTTACCGCAATCTCTAGGCTTAATAACTCCAGAAATATTTATCGACAGCACTATAATGGAGAAGTTTGGCAATAGAAATGAAAATTCTCAATTTGAAAGTGACCTAAACGATACTAAAAATCTAATTTACTCCAATTTATACAACAACATAGCTGGAATCTATAAAGCTAAAGGAACAGAAAAATCAATAAGAAACGCGCTTAGGTGTTTTAACGTAGACGATAGACTGATAAAGATGAATACCTATTCCAATAATCAAGTTTATACTGTAAAAAATAACTTAAAGCAAGTAATTTTAACCAAGAAGAGTTTGAACTTCGACAAATTAGAAAATACCGACGCAGTTCTATATCAAAAACAAAACCCCGAGAACAACGAGAGTAGAGGCTATATCGCCGGCCAAGTCGACGGCCACCAATATAGATATGGATTTACTGCTGAGGCCAACGTATTCTTTCCTACTTTTACTAGCGAATATGACGTCATAACAAGAACTTTCAAGAACGTCGCGATCTTTGGTATGCAAATGGTACACACTGGAAATGCCGGCGGTACTAATGCGGCTACAGTCGAGGCAGGTACCGTGCCGGCCGCGAACTCTATGACTGCCGCAGACACCTCTTGGCTGCTTAACGACGATGTTAACTTCCAAGTTTATGCAGTAAGAGACAACCCTACCTCCAGAAATGTAAAGTTTGTTTTAGATAGCCGACATAGTACTACTCGCCCGTTTCCAAAATTAGAGTCTGATACGTTTTTAGATGTATACGATAACTCATCATGGAATCTGTCCGTTAGACTTAAGCCCAGCAACTACCCTTACTCACACATGGTCAGCGGCTCTGGAACTTATACTTTTGATCTTATATTCCAGGGCTATAACACAGAACTGGGAGCGGTAAAGAACACATTTGCAGTAACCGAATCAATTTCTCAAGTATCTGGCTCAAACTTTATCAAAGCGGGCAAGAGGCTTTCTACTGGTGCTTACAGAATAAACCTAACTGGCGCCACTGAGGCTTCATTCCGCCCCGCGGGTACGCCTCTTTCAACTCCAATGAAGAGCGATATTAATGTGAGTAGCGTTAAGGTTTGGTCAAAATACGTAGATGATAACGCTCTGCTGCAGCACAGCGCTGACATAAATAATTTAGGAATAACAGGATCATACCAAAACATATCTCCAAAAGATGCAAATTCAGATCAGGTTGATATCTTAAACACAAACACGCTAGCCTTAGCCTGGAACTTTGATAATGTAAGTACCTCCGACGCAGCCGGCAATTTCTATACAATAGATGTAAGTTCCGGATCCGCCAATATTAGGAACAACAGAGGCTGGCTCGGCGCCATGGCTGGCTATCAGCACACTGGATACGGATATGGATTTATAACTTCTTCGACTGAGGTTGTCGACGTCAGAGAGGTCAACGCTTTTGTGACGCAAGACCCCGAATTAGTGCAAGCCTCAGATATGGTTCAAATAGTTGATGATACTGACTATTACTTTGGTACTCCACAAGACGTTCCTAGCTTTTATTATACTTTCGAGAAAAGTATGTATGCTGCCATATCCGAAGAGATGCTGCACTTTTTTGCTGGGATACTAGACTTCAATAACCTTATAGGTCACCCAGTAAACCGTTATCGCGGAAATTACAAAGAATTGGATAACTTACGTAACATATTTTTTGAAAAAGTATCGAATGTGACTGAAGTTGAAAGGTATATTGAGTATTATAAATGGTTCGATGACGCAATTATCACCGTTATAGAACAATTAATGCCGGCTTCATCAGATACACGCCCGGATGTGACAGACACGATCGAAAGCCATGTACTCGAAAGAAACAAATATAAGACAAAATATCCCACACTGAACATCTTATCTCAGCCACTTGAAGCTGTTTTATTAGGCTTGGGAGAAAAAATGACGGACTATCGGCTCATATCAACGCCGCTCCCAAGTTCGCCACGTAAAGCGCACAAGAAAGAAGGTGTGGATATATACCCAGTCAGATATTGGAAAGAGCGCGCCGAAAGATCTTCGGAAGAGTTAACGTCTGGGGATCCCATACTTGATGACATTCGAGATAAAATTAAAACAATTGTAGCGACAAGAGCCCACAAAAGTTCTTCCATCCCTACATTTAGGACATTAGCTGGAGCTTCGTATAAAGCCCCAACATTTGCAATGAAATCTCTTTCAATGCCGTTTAATGTCACGGTAGATAACCCTCTAGGTACCGGAAGCTATTTGTATAAAGGCGGAACGAACTTCCGTGAAAAGAAAAATATTCACTTTACTTATGATGCCTTACACCCTGCAGGGCCAATTAACCAAGATAACGGAGCTTTCGTTCCAAAAAATGTCTTGCTGGCTCATGCTTCTGAAATCGTAGAACTGCCTGAATATTTTAAAGCTACTTTAAATAAAAGAAAAAAAGTTAAAAGATACTTTAAGGTTCACCATGGAAGAAACTGGGAAGACGGTTTTGGATATATGAACACTAAATCTTCTTATGCATTCCCATTCAACATTATAAGCTCTTCGGTTAGTGGTGGTTTTAACGATGAAATTAAAGCATATTTCACCGGTGGACTAGAACTTACAAACTTGCATCACGATACTTATGGCGATGATCAAGAGGTGCCACTGCAAGGTCCTTTTACAAATTATGCCGTAGGTGGCCACCAGTCTAGACATATTTCACTAAATACTGGCTCAGACAATTGGCTGAGCAGACCAGAAGCTTGGAAAATCTTAGTCGGAAGATGTGTTAATGGAATAAGGCAGACTGGCTCGTTAGGTATGGTAGGTCCAGATTATCCATATCCGGAGGCTAACGACGATCGAACATCGGTCACAAGAATAGCGAGAGCTGGCTTAACTAATAATAAGGGCATTGTATGGCCCGATCCAGCCGGCGGAGATAACCGAGGAAACTGCCTAGTCATCCCGTCAACAGGCTCAGATTCGAACAATGCGTCGTGGGCTCTTCTTTTCGATAATAATATGACCGGCTCTGCGAACGAATTTCCAACTTGGACATTCTCCGGCTGGATTAATCCGAGCGCTTCGAATGCTGACCGTAATATCTGGGCTGCTGGTTGTTGCGGTGGTAGTGGAGATGAAATACATACAATCTCGATCGAAGGGGATGAAGCTCTTAGGTACCGGGTACGGACAAGCGACAACGCCGGCTCCGGCGCCGAACGGTCTACTTGGTGGGAAACACCAGCTAGTGCTTTAACAAATGGCAGTTGGAATCATATTGCAGTCTCGGTCACAGGCACTATAGGCTCTCTTACCACAACTATTAAACCAACGCTATATATTAATGGAGTTAGCCAATCTTGGAATGGTTCGACTAGTCCATCCAGTACACCAAAACAACATTTACCTTCAGCCCGCAGCACCGAGAATAATTTCCGCGGCCACGCCGATCTAGATTTAGCCGGCCCAATTATACTCGGAGGAACGATCGACTCAGCTAATTCGCATGAATATGGTGGCAACATGGATGAGGTTTCTGTGTGGAACACTCAATTAACTAACGATGAGGTTTATGCCATTTACAATGGTGGTGTACCCACCAACTTATCACACAGCTCAACACCTCAGTACGAATATCTGGCAGCTTGGTGGAGAATGGGCGAAGGCACATCAGCTACTGTTGACGCTGTAAATACTGGCGCCGCCTCAAGCGCAGTAATCTCAGCTAATAATATTGTAAGAGACTTAATTAGTACTGCATCACTTTTACCAGTAGCGTCTAGTGGCTATGATATAGAAATGTCAATAGGCTTTAGTTCGCTCACCGGCACCATTGAAATATCTGATGTTATAAAAGTAGGCCCAATGCCCTACCCAGTAAGCGCTTCTCAAAAAGCAGTATACTACCGTGATTATATAGCGAAGCGCCCGGTAAACTTTAAAAATATACAGCTTAAGCCAGGATCTCCGACAATTAGCAGCTTAGGGAATTATACAAAGAATTACGAAGTTGTGCAAAGCCATGGCGCTTTTATAAATAATAGAAGATTTGTAGATGAACAACCTTTAATTCCGTCAGCTAGCCGCAGATATGGAATGAATTATACAGATATAGTCAATTTCATACACAACATCCACCGCGGAGAAGCCGCCCATTTTGATTATGATATAGATTACAAACCAAATCAATTTACTGGATCCGAAAACAAAAGTATATTTATCTCAAGATTCAGCGCACCGGGCGGGCCAGAAACACTGGCCCGAGGCTTCCAAGATTTAAGAGGCGCAGAATACTCCGTCTACAATACAGTTAATTATAGAAACCTTACCGTAATCCGCCCGGGCCAGGCCCCTAGTGGCACTTTATCCATTGGTGTAGGGGAACAAGGCTTCGGCGCCACAACGCAGGTAGCAGCCCAGGGTGTGCCCGGAATGAGAGTATATGATATACATACGAGAGATTACGGCCTCACTTCCCATTATGCCAGACATACAGCCAAATTCGGCCGTGATTCATTATTGCAAACAGGTACTTTAGCAGATCCCGGCATTGCTCAGGCACTTCAAGCCCCCGGCGCATCATATAACCAGTTGCCTGGTTTCCATAAAACACACAGAAATAATATAAGAAGGTTGAAGCTTTCGGGATCTACTATAATCTCTTCATCGCAATTTGATAATTTCTTCGTTCAACATGCAATTCCAAGAAGCGACACCCAATATAGTTGGATTTCCGCGTCCTTACTATCGGATAACGATATCTATGGCCATCCCCCTGCCAACTTTATGGTCAGTCAATCACTTGGTAGGTTTGACGGTTACGATGAGGCGTACACGTTCATAACAGCAAGTGATACCGTATCATATAATAGTAGTGGGCTCCGCTTCTTTGGAAGGTCTAAGACGAACCCTCTCATAGCACCCGGCGGCCGCGATCAGCTTGTGCCCGTTGACTTCACTGGCTTAAACATTAATATTCGAGAACCAGTCTCTGCCTCTACTAATACCCTGGGTTATGCTTCCCTTGACGTCGACTTTACCGCAACAGCCGCTAGCGGTTATGTAAATTATGTAAATCACAAGTATGTATACCGGGCCCTTTCAACTCAAGGTGGAAAAATAAGCAGCCATGGCCAAGGCGTTGCGAGTATGCTAAATTCAATTATACTTCATCGCGACGGACCATATGGGTACCCGACTTGGAAAGCTAATAGAAGGCAGAACCACCCAGTCTTAAGAGAAGAGCGCAAGAGAGGCGAAATTAGTATGATTACGTCGGGTAACCAAAACTTACGCCATTATGAGCTGCGTCCAGTATCTACGCGCGGCCGCCCAATGCTCATAAATCTCAGTCCATATAACAACGATCGTGGTGTAATCAAGACAACTGGTGTGCCGTTTACTTTAAAGGCAACTCATGATAACGAACTAATTGGTTTCAATGATGTTGAACTTAATGATCAAGTCTTATATGGAAGCGTAAGACCGACTACTCCCTATGATCAGATAACGAGAATAGTCGGAGTTAATGGCAACAACTACTTGTTAAATTGGGTTGTATACACACAGAACATTTTCCCATCTTCTAGAAATGAGTATTCCGCGTCAGTTCGCGAGCGCTTAAACTATGATAACTTCTTTTGGAGGGATCAGCAAGATCAGAGAATAGCATTAACAAAGCCCCTGCATTGGTATTATGGTGGGGCCGCACCTGTTAATCCACCGTGGACACACACACCACGTAATGTTGCAAATAACATATCTTTTGATGTCTGGCCGCTGAGCGCTCCGCAGAGCTTTTTGACTAGAAGTCACGTAGCCCCCTTGCCGCACCTACATAATGGTGAAACCGGTGCAAAAAATCCGAATTTCACCGGAAAAGGCTCAGCATTTTTTAAAGGCAATCTATCTGGAACCGCCGCGGGAATACTACAAAATTCATTCAGCAGTTATATAACTGGCGCCTCAGAGTATTTGTCTGAATATACTGGCTATACATCTATTTCGCACAAGTATAAAAACTACTATGCTATACGTGCATTAATGCCAGTGCCGCTATACTCTAGAAAACACGCGGTTGCTGCTCCATGGTCCGTCGTCGCGCCTTCTGGGATTGACTTGTACCAGCAAATGGATGACGGTGGCTCACGCGCCGGAGTTTGGCCACAATACACGAACTTCCACGACGCCGCCGCGGCTCCGCTTTATGCTGGTGAAGCTCACTGGGACGCCGCGGCCACAGCCGGCGTAGTAGAAAAAAATACGGCCGTTGGGCTGAGTGAGACCCTGAAGACTCTACCAGTATTCAGGAAAAAACCATCAGCACCTTGGTTCAACAACTACGATGATTTTAAGTATGATGTCAAACTACAAGCAAAAGATTATGCAATTGTACCAGAGTTTAGATTAAGCGAAAATGTAGAAGACTATGTTAAATATGGAATTAACAATCCATCCAAAACTGATACTTATGAGATCCCAGGTACAATTTTAACCAGCGTGTCGTCGTCCTTTTATAAGGATTATTCAAATTCAGAATTCTTAGGAGAATTTTTGAGAGTTAAATCTCGAAATCATCTAATTGGATCACAAATTAGGTTAGTCTGCAGTGCAGCAATAAAGCTCAACCCTTATAAGGGATTTTATCCAGCACAAAGAACAATTCAGCTTGTCACCCAATTCTCCAAATCATACGCTAGTGGTCTTCAGGCTTGGTGGGAATATTCTTTTCCGACTCCGGCTACCGGTGATTATACGAGACTTCAAGCTGATGGTCGAGAGATCTTATACAACAAAGGCGGCGCCGCGCGCCCTCTGATGCAAGCGCTTTTTGCGCCAGGCTTGATGTATAACACGATTAAATCTGGCATGGCTGTCGACTATCCGACCGTATTAGATTCTACACGTGTTTGGCGCGCCAAATATGGTGGTGCTGCCACATCCTCAATTCGAACATACCCAAATCCTTCACAAGCCGATGGCCCCACCTTTAGTGAAAATAACTACGCCATAGTACCGAATCCAAGTACAGTTACCAGTAGTACCTTTGTTGCTACTAGCTTAGAAGGCTATTCTAGTGGACCGTATTTCGATTTTAGAATACCCTTTGAAACTTTAATAACGCCAACAAAATATATCGACAATGTAAAATTTATAGATTTGGAGCCCCATCCATCGATGTCCTTGATGACTACCGCCTCTATGGTAGTAACAGACACTGATGATTTATACGAACTAATGGCCAAAAACTTTTTTGGCGAGGTTCCAAATTTCTTCCTTAAAGATGATAATTTTACAAGTTTAGAAAGCGATGTAGTGGCGAACGATCTAAAGTTCCCACCCAATACAGTCTTTGGCGCGCGCTTAACGCTGGGGCGTTCGATGCGGGGTCTCAAGACTTATGTATTTGAATCTGGATCAACTGGGAATAACTTACCGTTCACTCAATTTGGGGCAAGAGCAGTCAATAATGGTGCCTTTGGCCCTGATGCTGCATGGTTCCCACTCCCTCAAGACCCAGCCAAAGGGTATTTACTCGAAGCTTCTTCTTCGACATATGACTGGACATCAACACAGCAGGCGTATAGAGAGACTTTCACGATGTACAGTCGCCCTACAGCGTTTGGTCCTGAAATATCCGGCCGGCCAATGTCCGCCTCGAATGGCAATTTAAACAGCAGTCCGTGGCTGTCAGCTTCTATGTCAGGGACGATGGACTGCTTTACAGGTCACAACTGGGCCTATACCCCGCCATATTACCACGGGCAAGCTTGGTGTGACTTTATTTTCACCCCAGATCCAGGAAAGACTTATGATGTTGAGACAATTTTGTCAGAAATGAAAACCAAGTTCTGGCGCGTAGACCCAGGCCCAGTTTTAAATACGGGTATGAATTCGTTAATTGCCGGCGGCCCGCCACCAAGCGACAAAATATTGAAGGGGTTCCCCAAAACAGGATCATTTAATAAAGAACAGCCAGTGTATTCAGGTTTTAATATCAATAGTAATGCAATGCAATTAAGTGCAAGCTTCAACTTGTTCGGAGTCCAAAGAGTACTGAAACAGAAAAGAGACAAGTTTGGTAATCTTACTGAATCTGGCAACGAAACTGCCGGCATGAAGTGGGTTATACAACCAAAATTTGAAACTCCGATGTTGAACTTTAACGACAAGGGTATTCACCCAATAGTGTCATCTTCTTCTGATAGTGCTCTGACACTACCATTATATGCAACGGCGTCGGTACCCCGAGGAATGTGGCATCAGTTTGGTGTTGTTCCACCAGATTCGAAAAAAGGCATTTTTCTTGACATTGGTGATATACCATCACAGTGGCTCAAATACCACTACGATGTCGTGTCGACTGGTTCAATATACAATAACTTTAGCCCAGAAGCTACTGGTTCCACATTACATAAAACCATGCGCTCTCTTTCCGACTTATTTGGGTTCCAAAGGAAGACAAGCCGCAAGCGCCTAGGCGAACTTAAAGAAAAGAAAACAATTTATGAAGCAGTAATCGCAATTCCGTACGTGTTAGAAGATATTTATACTGCCCCCGGAATATCTTCTACAACAATGTCTGATGGCATCCTGAAAACAAAGAAAAAATTCATAAGCATTCCGAAAGAAAAGGTCGATGCAACTCACCCATCAAAGATTGGCAGTCCTACTGCAGACAGCTTGACCGCAGCCGGCCTCTCAATCAGAAAGTTGATGAAAAAGGCACAAAGGTATGTGTTACCACCAGAAGTTGACTTTATGAATAATAAAAATATTGACCCAATGGTTATGTATATGTTTGAATTTAGTTATGATTTAGATAAAGACGATTTGTCGTATATCTGGCAGAATGTGGCGCCTCGTAACTTTAGAGAATTAAAATTCCAACATTCATCAACTGCTCATGCTCTAGGTTCGACTGAACTGCTGTCAGACGCTATATTAAGCGAAAATCCAAATTTAAGATGGATGGTCTTCAAGGTCAAACAAAAAGCTGAAGATAACTACTACAACAAGGTCCAAGACCAAGCCGGAGCTAGCGCCGGCGAAGCGATCTTTGATGATCTGAAAACGAAAGAGGGATATAATTTAGGCTATAACTGGCCGTATGATTACGTTTCAATTGTCGAAATGATCAAAATGGATGTAGAGATAATGCTTCAATCAAAAAGCAGCAGGCCCGGCGATACAATAGCTCCAAGCCCCGCCGATGCGCTGGCATCAGCAATCTCCGGCCTCGTGTCGACCACTTTGGCTACCGCCACCACTCCAACGCCTATGGCGACACCCGGGATGACCGGAATACCAACAGCGACTACTGGATACTAACAAATTGTATTTGAGTCTATTTATAACAGAGTTAAAAAATGGCAAAATTTTTAAATAAGAAAGAACAAGTTTATGATCTCCAGCTTACAAGCTATGGACATTATTTATTGTCTATAGGTTCTTTCAAACCAAAATATTATACTTTTTTAGACGATAATATTCTTTATGACAAAAGGTATGCCGAAGTATATTACAGGAATGATTCTCCAACAACAACCACAGAATCTTCTTTAAGTAATACCTCGGTAGTCGGAGAACAGCAGAATGAAATACACAAAAGAATTAAGCAAGAAACACAGTACCTTGAAACAATTACTCATTTCGATGACGTGGAAAGAGCAAAAGGTTCCACGGCCCCCGGCGACCCGACCAGTGACTTTACAGATACTGATCTGGCCGGCTTGACTGAAAACGGCAATGATCGTTGGTTCGCCATAGATGTTTTGCCAACCAAAATATATCCAGCAGTCGACAGATTTAGATTAAATTCTGTTATTGGTGACGCACGCTTTGAAGGCGCCTCAGAGGCTTTACCAGCTTGGAAAATAGCCATGCTTGGCGGAGAAATACTAAGTTCCTCGTATAATAATCCACAAACAGATGAAACAATACCACAAGTGAATGTTGCTTTAAACTACACTAAAAAGACACAAGACTATACTACGCTTATCGATCCAAAAAACATCCAATCATTAAAATCGACAATAGGCACATTTATCGATCAAAAGCAAATAGTTTTAGACCGTCAAGACGGGGTTATTTATATTGAAGAAGTAAATACCGAATTGTTGAATGACAATTTTGAAATTGAAGTTTTTGAAGAAATTCAAAAAGTTGGGGCTACCAACGCATCAATGATTATTTTACCAGTTAGCTCTACTGCATCGGATTATGATGAATTTATATTAGAGTTAACTGATGGAAACGGCAGTCTCGCGAGGATAAGCTTTGATTCATCCAGGCCCGGCCTGGCGGATATTCTTGGATCCAGTAGCAGCGATCTACCGCCGTATACTATAGCCATTAGAGTTAATACCGCGTCAATGGCTTCGAAGAGTGGCTCGAAGGCTAAAGAAGAGTTAGTAGAGCTTATCGAAAAAGCTTTTCAAAATGCGATAAAAGACTTTCTCGCAATATCAGCCGAAGGTCGTTCAGGCAAGCGCTTAGTCCTAAAGCAGCTTGTAAAAGGCGCCGCGGGAAACACTATTATTAGAAATGGGGCCGATGCCCGATTAGCTTCGAGGTCGGATTCATTGTTCGAATTTAAATCATCCCCATCGGCGGCTTTCAGTCAAAGCATTTTTGTTAACGGCAGAGATATACCACAAGTATGGGAAAGAAAGTATTTTGAAAATAAAATCGAACAGATAGTAGATGGGTATATGATACACGACACCCCCCAAGAAAGATATAATAAAAATTATACTTCTGGCGCAGTAGAATATTATTTTGATATACTGACTGACGAGCAAATCGATCCCACGTTAGCTTGTAAAGGTAATGAATTGTTTAATAAATCCTCGTATTATATCGACATTGATTTTGAATGCGCTGAGGAAGACGATAGTATTACATTTTATGATATCTATGGAAAAGTTACGGAGCCTGAAATATGTCTGGATTAGTTTATAGAGGAGATACAATTGATAATTTTGGAGAGCTACTGCCGTGCCCGTACATTGAAAAAGTATGGGTCCAGGAAAAGGGTTGGGTTGTCCAATTATCACTAATGATAAATACGTTATCAGCCGATCCGGATATCGACTTAATTGAAAATAATTTGCGCGCTTTAACGTATTATACATGTCCGGTTTGGGACGAGCCATCACACCGCATATTAAATAATTACAAAAATGATGATATTTTTAGGCTTTTACCAATATTGGAAAAAGAGGCTATGCCCGTTCCAATAAACAATTCAGTGCTCAATGACGAATTTACATTTACTTCGCGTACTTATCGCTTTGAAGACTTCCAAAAGCTTCCGGGCCCATTTTGGGATGATAGTGGAAACTTAATACTTAAATATACTGTGCCATATGATGAAAGTGAAATTTTTAGTGATTCCTACACTGGTGTACCAGCAACAGGGGCCGACTGGGATGATAGTAGCTCTGTGTCGGAAACAGATGATGGGAGATTAGCGGTTGTCAGTAAAAAGTTTGGTCCATTCCGACAAGCGCTTCCGAGTCTAGAGCAAAATTTAAAAAATGATGGATTCAGGTATGATAGCTTTAAACTGATTGCTTGGTCATCGCCAATTTATATAAATGCAGTTGAGTTAGCTGCACCGACGTCGTACGGCGAAGACTCAACGGTTCCTGGCAGCGTTATATATAGAAAATATAATGCAGACACCGGAGTAATTGACGAGTTGCCCGTATCAAGAACGAAACCTGCCCATTACGTACAATTTCCAACCCGCTGTGGTTTCTCACCAGAGATGATTTCTGGAGACATGAGAATTCCGACTGGTGTTTCCAGAGTGGATCTATATGGTACCACAGGTGGTGGCCTCAGCGAACGTATGGAATCATCGCGTGATGCTGACTTTTACGATATATCCGGAACTAGAATAGCGGAGTCGGGAGATTTGCTTGATAGGGGTGGCGCCGTATATACCGATGTATTCGGCGCAGTTACTACCTCCCTCGCCGCCCGCCGAGCAAGCTTAAGACAACTGGTGGCGTTTCAAGAAGATACTGTGCTCGGCTACATGCCGCTTGAGTTAGATGATTATGTAACCGAAATGATGGAAGATTATACAGCAACTTATGACAGCAAAAACAATATGGGCGAAAAATGTATTGAACAATTTTCTGATTTTTATAACGAACTGACTCCGATATACGATTACGATCCGGATAACTACAAAGATGAAAAGTTGCACTTAATAACTGATTTGTCTGCTGTGTTAGGCACGCAAAGTACAAAGGCCTCCAAAGTTCGAGTAGCTCCAGCAATTATAAAAAAAGCCTACACTTTTGATAATTTGCCCCCAGTGCTAGTTAATCAGTTTATTAGTGATATTGCTGTTGAAGATGTTTTTGTAAATGGGAATATAACAACTTCAGAACACCAAGTATATGTTCGAGAAGATGGTTCTATATGCTCAGCTCAACCAATTCAAAGCTTGGATGGCAATTTGTACGCGCCTGATGATGTTAGCCTCACAAACATTGTAGATGATATCAAAGCTTTGGTAGACTCGTACGAAGAAGCAGCAAAAAAAGATAGAGACCTGGCGGAAATAATAGCGCAAACATCAACATTATTACAAACCTATGGAGCGGATCAGTCCTTCCTGCCACATATGAATCGTCTGCGTCATACTTGGCCAGATAAATCAACTTCCACTAGGGTCGGGCGCCTCTACGAAAGATTAAAAAGGCGTTTGTACAACGCAAACGTAACTGTACGTAATCAAGGCGCGAAATCAAAACTATCTAGAAGATTCGTAGCAAACAACAAAGTCGTCAACTCAGTAGGCGCTGATTTTACGGATATTGGATATTTAAGCACGATCACTACACCCGGCAATACTGGCTACATAGCCGATAATCCCTATATCTTTAACAAGACCGGCCGCACTACCGCTGAAAACTTTCCTGAAGTTTTGATGACTCGGGCTTGGGTTGAAGGCTCTGGCACGGTAGATAATTTTATCCGCGCCTCTGGCTATTGGTTTTTTGATTTTGAAAAAGCCCTCCGGAATGAATCAGCAATTGCCCAAGTGCTCAACATTGACAAGCTGTACAAATATTTTGGACGCCAGTTGGTGCATGCACAATTTAAATTTAAAAAAGTCAGAATGGATAGGCGATTTATCAACGAAGGCTTTTTTTCAGAAGATACTATGACGACCGTGGACCAGAGAGATGATTCAAAGTTATTAAAAAGATTTAATTTAAAATTTGATACAGGCACCAGTGTAGAAACCCCCACAGTAGATGAACTCGTTCAAACAACTAACAATGCATCAGGCTATAGTGACACCGGATACGAAAGTGTGAGAATTATGAAGCAAGTTGGAGTTGATGGGACCCCATATGAAGCTAGCGATTTGTCATATCTCACTTTGCGAGCCCTTGGCGGTCCTGTATCTGCAGCCGGCGCCATAGCTGATAACCTCTATAGAATCGCTGCATTTGAATTTCAGGATTATTACAACATGGAAAGCTTAGTATTTCAGCCAGATCCTGATTTTTCAGATGTAAGAGAGTTTTATAGAATCGAAGTCACCATCAATGATGAAACTATGGAGGTATACAACTCTGTAAGATATCAGATGAAGGAAACAAAAGATGATCTATGGAATTATCTGCAAGCTGCACGAGAAGCCTGTTCCTACAATAATTGGGAATTCGTGTTTAATGATTTCTTCTCAAATGGAATGGATGCGTTATACGCTGGAAATCCCCAGTCTGCTCCGTGGATCAGGGCGCCTTTGGTCTATGAAATACAAAGAGACTTATTAGGAAATTCTCATGCCGGAGACGTAGACAGACTTATGGCAACTGCCAAAAAGCATGCGAACAACATAAACCCTTACAATGGCAACTTACCAGATCTGGAAGCTTTTTGGCTTGACTTCCGCACCTTGTGGGGCGAGATGTATGATGCGCCAAATTTCAATGGCACTGAGACTGCTCCCACTGAAGGTGGCGCTTGGATAGGCTCAATTTTTGATACCGATAACGATGCAATAGAAGCCGGAGGATTTTCAACTGATAAACCAAAAGACATCCAAGCCAGATATGGCCGAAATCGAGATTTAGTATTTGGAACAGATATTTCAGAATTGCCAAAAATAGAAAACATGGATTTCGATCCAGACGGTACCGGTATCGATGACATATTAGGTTGGGTTAGAATGGATCTAGCAGAATACTTTGAATTAATTCACCGGGAAGCCGGCATCTTCGACGGCGTCACCGGGTTTACGGATTGGTCGGTATTGAAGGCCGGTGATCTAATGCCCGGAATTATTTGGCGCGCCGCAGGCGCCGCAGAACAGACCTTCGCCCCGGCCGGAAGTTCAGAAACGGTTTGGCAATATCTCGGAAAGCTTCAAATTTCGGACGTTCCGGATTACGTATTAAGGAATCTGATTCGAGCTTCGGGCACCGGCAACGATATTCGAACTTCAGCCGGATACGATAATTATTGTTTAGGAGATCTGTGGGTAATGTCAATAATTTCTTTGGCAGAGTTGGGAATGAACGTAGATGATGCAGTTCAATTAGTTGTTTACGATTACCCTAGTTTAGCTGAACTAGAGACGTACCGCGAACGGGATGGTACTGATGACGGCTATATCTACGAAGACACCGGTGGGGAGCGCCGGGTTATTGGGCTAGCACCCGTCTGGCAGAGTTACAAGTGGTCTTTAATCGATGAGGCTTATGGGGGCATCTTGGATAGAGCTTCTGATGGCGGCGCTAAATTGTTAAGAGCGCTAAACTCTCCGGAACAGATGGTCCGCGGCAAGGCAATTCTGAATATGGCGAAACTATATAACATGTCACAAAACTATATGGTAAATGACGATAGCACGCTTATGGATGTCGATGCAAGAATAGCTGAAGCAGGCACCACTGGCGGCGGCGGCTACGTCGCCTCCTCCGTTTACGATCGCATTCAAGAACAAACCGGCCAGGATATTCAAATTATAAGCGTGTCACCCGCCGATGCCGACAGCGCCGTCGCGATCGATGGCAAATACTATCAATTCAGTCAGCGTTCTTGGTGGGATTGGAGAGATAGGATTCAAGCTACGTACGACAATACGTCAGGCACTGCTGAAGCAGAAGGCCTCTTAATGTCGCGTCTGATTGGCAGAACACCAGCCCAGGTTGCGTATTATGCCGCGGCCATACGACACATCTATGCAAACTATAGTTTTGGAGGAGGATTTTCGGATGCTGGATCCAGAAACAGACTGATAATCACCAACACTCGCGGCGGAACTCCAGCCACGGCGGCAGAGCTGGGTCTAGAAGTTGAAGGATTCAGGGGTATGGAGTCTCTGGTATATGCAACCAATGCCCTAGCCGGCTCCGTATTTGACGAAACATACGAATCTGAAGGAGCAGAAGTTACTAGTGCCGATGTTGTCTACCAAGGCTTAAGCCAATTTGACGGTGTATCTTACTTAGAGCTTATCGCACAAACTGGTGGGGAGTATGATCCAACAACAGGATCTTAATTCTACGCAACAAATCATTTTAAAGGAATATATAGGATATGCAAAAATATAAAAAATCTGATCTCGTCGACGGCCGGACCAGAGCAAAAATCTTAAGAAGAAACATTAAACGCTCCAATTCAACTATCATTGGCGGCATCCAGACTGACCTTGGCAATTCTAATGGCCTAACATCCATTCTACGTTCTTACAAGAAAATAAGAACAGCTACAAGCGGAGATACTGATCCAAAATTTGCAGTGAACAACATCAATCGAATATCCGAAGTTATGTTGAATGAAATGGGGTGTTCGATAGTCAATATTCCAACAAGCTATTCGCTTTTACAAGATCAAACTGATAAAGAACCACTGACTAACCCGAATATACAGGACCCACAACTTTCTATTGCAAAGGCAGAAAAAATATCACCGACTATTCAATATGGAGAAGGTGACCCATTTTATGTTCATGATGATCAGATCTCAAGATATAAAAGCTATTCTAGCCCAGTGCCTTCTGTAGTTCGCACACCAACTTTGGCTGAACTTTCTAGTCTGGTAACCGGAATGTCTACATCGAGATCTCGCTCAAGCTCGAAATATATTTAAAATGCAACTTATAATTTTAGGAAATATAAATAATGTCTACTGATGGAAATCCAATTGCAACAGCCTGTGAAGTAAACTCTGGCACGTTTGCTTCATTTTCGGATCACCCAGCATCTGCATGCAATTCGGGTAACTTTTGGCCAATAGAAAAATGCCAAACGAGCCCGAACACACTGTCAGCCGCTGGTACCAGCGGCTTAATCGCAGCTACGACAGGCCATGGCCGGCATGACCTGATGGGCAACACGTTTTTGCGATTTGAAAATTTGTTTGAATTCCTAGGCGCCTCAGATGCGAGCGATGCCTTCGGGAAGGTGATGATGCCCCCGTCCGGCGATGTTGTCTCGCCCGGAGTCAGGAGCTTTGTACGCGACATCTTTGCAGCGGCCAGGACCGCAACCGGCGGACTCACCATTCCAGACTATTTCTTTCACATGGACCTGACAATCGGATCCGGGTACACGGAAGGCTCTGAGTTTGGTTCTTGGATGTGGAACCCGTATATAAACATGTGGGTCATGGAGAATACCGATCTAAGTCCTCGTCGCTCGTTTTACTGTGATGTTGACGGCGATGGCTACTCTGATACCGGTACTGGTGCAACGGAACGGGCGATGACCGAAGAAGAAGCTGAAGTGTTGGCAGAAATTTTAGAAACTTACGATCCTACATATCGAGCGGTCCATGGTATTTCAGACATGTCATCTGGTGTAAGAACAACCACTCACACTATTGGTGAAAAGAACGGCCAACCCTATGTGGAACAAATGAAACATAGGTTTACCACCAATGCTTCGCTCATAGCAAAGTTGCAGCCTAATTTTATGTCTATCACAAGAGAGCCTTACGAGACTGAAGGCGGAGATGATTTTTGGCTATACGGCTCAATTTCTGATTTTATAGCGCCCACAGTATCTACAACTAACACTGATTTTAGTTATACATATCGAGGAGACGCAGCCGCAGCCATTGGAGTAGATGCCGGCCGAACTTTCCAAGGTAAAAAATTCAGCGTCTCTTATAGTGAACAAGAAGCTGCAGGTCTCCGATATCTTTTTGGATTTCCAGCAGAATATACAGGAAACCAGCGCCGCTTTAACTATATAAACGATAAAATAGACGCGCTTGGCGAAGACTTGTTAGTTTCTAATTTAATCTATTCATTTACATATAATAGAAAAAGAACCCCAATACTCGAAAGAAATTCTTTTGAGGCTTTCCCCGCACAAATAAGTTCTGAAAACTTAAAAATCAACACTATTGCTGCCTCTTCGATTACGCCTGACGATGCGTCAGCAGATACTATGATTTCAGCATTGGCCACAGCCCTCACTCGCTTGCGACCGGGCGATGATTATTCTGGGCTAGCAGACACTGGCCGTAGAGGTGAGGGCATAGTTGCCATCGGCGGCGGCGGTACGGTGGAAGGCTCATCTAGAGGTGAGTACGCTGCGCCACCTGCAGGTACTACTGCCACCGCCGATGGTGGCGGCCCGGGTACCGGCGGCGGCACCGGTGGAATGAGTAGCGACGGCGATGGCGGTGGAGGGGATAGCTACTGATGTCTAAGAAAATAACAATATCATTTAGAGACACAAATTTATTTTCGGGATCTTCCGACACCTTGCGTACATCTCTAGGCGGCGGATATTATGATGTGGCAACAACTGATAGCGGCCAAACCGTTAATTTTGTTGATATCAACCCCCCAACCGTGCCCGGTACTACCAGCGATGACTATATCGTCTACAAGCGCCGTGACGTCGACGAATCAAGCGCCTTTAAGCATGTCCAAATGAGAAAAGCATATGCCGATGTACCAATCATTGTCCCAATAAGAGAGGATATCGTATCATATAATCGAAAGTACCCAATTAGGCTGGCGGGCAATTCAAACAAGATACAAGATGATACACAGTGGCGTTCTCTGCTAATCGGTGGAGTACACAAAGGTGTAGCTTACCCGGGTATATTTACAGAAAAAGAATTTGCAGATTATGCTTTTACTTACGAAGCACCTTATTCAAGAAGATCAGCCAAACTGATTTCAACTGAAGACATTGACCAAATTATAGATATAAACTATAAATATAAATTTTATTTGCCACTGTATGAAAATTTTATAAGTACGAAAAGCGAACTATTAATTCCCAATGGCTATATGATGAGCACTTTTAGCGATTCTGATGACGAGACCACAACTTTTGAACACGACACTGATGAATATCCCGCTGGTGTAGAAAATTATGTATGGGATTTTATAACGCTCGAAAGAAAAATAGATCCGAATCCGCTTTTAGATACGACTTATTCGGATGATCCAACAAAAGGCGGCTCCTTCACACCTTATACGGATGATTCAGGGGAATTTTTTGAAAACCCGTCAGAGCTGGAACTACCTTCTAAAAATTTAAATGAATACCTGACGTCTTCGTTGTTGACAAACCGTTTGTCATCCGAGACCGAAGGTCAGATAACTTATGCACTACAAAATATATTTTTTGATGAGAAGGCAAACGAAAGGTACATAAAAAGTAACCCTTTTCCAAGAGGGAACAAATTTCCTTTTTATGTGGAGATTAGCTTTCCTACTGATAATGGCCGCAACACCATTGTTACCAAAGCCGATCGAATGAGCGATCCCGAAATGTTAACAACGTTTGATGCCGGCACCAATCCCGAGCAGAGAAAAAAAGCGCTCCCTTTGACTGAGACAATAATCAACGGAGACTTTTCTAGGAAATTTCTAAAAGTCTTAAAAGAAACTTTTGTGGATAATGTCCCAGAAGTTCCAATCTATAATCACGAATTTATAAAAACTACTGAATATTTTAGTGGCTCCGCTAGCAATGTTGACACCTTGCTTGAACAATCAGCAAATTCTTATTTAAGGTGCTGTGAATTTTCAGATTTAATGTTGTATGCGTACAGAGATTATACTTCTTTCAACAACAATTTATATTTTGTGGGAGACAAGACTAAACTAAACGATGTTGTAAAAGACGGACTGGGAGTGTATAGATATCTAAACACTGACAATTCATTGTTGTTATTAAAAAAATATCTTCATACGCTCAGAGAAGATTATACTGAGCGCACCGGAACAGACCTGATAGACTATGTTAACTTTTGTAATAGCGCACAAGACCCAAAGAGCAACGAAACAATAGCCTATCGAATACAAAAAATAGCTTCCAATCCGGCAGCAGCCGATGCATCTCGCGCCGCATTACAAAACTTCTTTTTTATTAATTCAAAGGAACTTGATACACAATTCGGCGGCCGCGGAATCCATTTTACTGACACGCAAGTAAAATACGGCGAGGACTATACTTATATAGTCTATGCGTATGTGGCAGTGACTGGGTATCGCTACAAAGTAGATAATTTAAAAATATCAAGAATAATTGGCACTACGTTAACCGATGAAGGTGAGCATGACAGATATTGTATTGAGTTTTTCGATCCTCTAAGCAATGAGGCGAAAGGAAGCGATTTTCAAATTAATGATGATATGGGCAACGAATTTAGAACGAGCGCCCAGATTAAAGACTATAACCAGTTTCTTGCAGACTGTAGTTTTAACGTACAGCCTTCAGTGCGAATTAAAGAAATTCCTATTTTTGCTAAAAAAATAAGAGTGCAAGATAACCCAGCTACTATATTGGACGTCTCACCTTTTCAAGTAATGGACGATTCTCAAAGAATTGGCTTCTTTATAAATTACGAAACTCAGCTTGAATCAGCATATCCAAAAATAATTTTAGAATCAGACGCACAACAAAAAGAATCATATTTATCTTCCAACGATCTTTTAGAGAATGAGGTCGTGACACCCGAGCCAATCTCAAGAATAAGATACTTTCAGGTATTTAGAACCGAAACACGTCCAACCTCGTATAGAGATTTTGCTGATAAACTTCACCAGACGGTAGATTTAAAAATAGAAAATACAAAACAAACCTACTCATCTGAGAATTTTTATGATAAGATTAAAACGAATCAAAAATATTATTATTTGTTTAGAGCGATTACAGAGCAAAACACCTTTGGCCATGTATCAGAAGTTTATGCTGCTGAATTAGTTGATGACGGTGGGTATAAGTATGCAGTATTTAACACCTTGTATGAAGAAGATTTATCAGAAGATATATATATTAATACTTCAAAGAATATAAAGAAGTTGATACACATCCAACCCAATTTATCCCAAATCGCCCTAGATACTGAAAATATAGATTTTAACAAAGATGCATATTCACAATTAAGAAATTTAAATATTGGAACTGCGGAAAGTTTAATTTGGGGCAAGACCTTCAAGCTTAGGTTAACTTCCAAGAAAACTAGCAAAAAAATAGATTTGAACATTACTTATAACTTGAACAGTGAATAAACAAAAAATATAACTATTTAATAGGAGAGGACAATTAATGGCTTTTTTAGATAATTCCGGTGACATCATTCTCGACGCCGTATTAACCGATTTAGGGCGCAGAAGAATGGCCCAAGGAAGATTCAGAATAACAAAATTCGCACTTGGTGATGACGAGATTGACTATGGGTTATACACCCTTAACACAGGCTCAGCTTACACTGATTTAGAAATCATGCAAACGCCCGTATTTGAAGCATTCACTCAAACGAACGCAAATATCAACTACGGACTTTTATCGTATACTCGGACGGACTTACTATATCTGCCAGAGCTGGAGATCAACAACAAAGTTAAAAACGCCGTGCACGCAACCGGGAGTGTCTACTATCTTGCAGCGAACAGCGAAACGACTTCCAAGCTTAGCACGACGTTTGGAGATACAAAGTATCGCATGGAATCGGGAGCAACGTCAGACAACGCAATTATCGTTGAGTCTGGCTTGAACACAGTCGACTTGAAAGGCGACTCAACCAACAGAGCTACTTATATAATCAACACTAACCTTCTAGACCAGAATTATCAGATATATGCTGATAATCGTTTTGTCGGTGGCATCTCAAGCAACAATCCAAGTGGTTTTTTCAGAAACAACACCGCCGGCGCTTTAGAATCTAACTTGTTTCCGTTGAGAACCGGAACCAGCGTTAGTACCACAGCCGTGCTTGACAACTATAGCACCTTTAATGCCCGGGCCTTGGCGAACTTAATCTACTTTTACGATACAGCTACCTCTGACACCGCGCTTTCGGCCATTTCAGGCCCCCGCGGTACCGTAATCGCTTTGGGCCTAACAGTCACAGGGGAGTTGGCCGCTACATCTACTGGTACAAGAAGTACTAAATACAGCTTATTTGGCTCGACTGATCAGACTATTTTTGGTGGCTCGGACAAGTATGATTACATTGACACACAAGTGTATGTCATCGGCTCAGCAACTACAGCTCAGCTGCAAATACCAGTAAGAATCATAAGATACGCAGGATCATAATCGGAGTAAATAAATGCCAGTAATTAACTATGAACCCTTAAACACAACTACAGATATCACAACTACCCGTACTGTTTTACATGAAGCTCTCCCTCTAACCGGAACAATTGTAAGCGGCACGTATGGGACATATAGAAGCGAACACAATATTAAAAACTATTCGCACGGTATGTTTCAGTCGGTATACGATTATCCTTACTTGAGTTCATCCGCTAACCACATTTTTGATATTACGGTTGGCTACGACGAATCGTCAGCTTTTTCTGCTTCAGCAGTTGCAGGCGGCTTAAACCCTGGAGTCCAAAACTCTAAAAAGATAAATATGTACAATCAATTTGCACAAGTTTTATTAGGTTATACAGGGAGTGCTAACACAGTAGAAATTTTTGAATCTGATTTAAATTTTGCTGATAACAACAACCAAATGAAAGAAGTAGTGTTTGTTAACTTCTCAAGATTACTTGTAAAAGACCAAATCAAGAAAGGTTCATTTAGCATGATTCTTGGTACCGGTTCCTGGACGGATCCTTTCGGGGTTGTCGGCGGAGGTGCTTTTACATCTTCGATGACACTATCCGATGTCTCGGCTTCGTCAGCCGAAACCGGAACTGGTAATTCCAACGGTGGAGACTATGGTGTACTTTTCCAGACTGCCGGCGGAGGTACCGCCCAAACCGGCTTAGGCACGGGATCTATCGCCAAGGGTGTTGTATTCTATCAAGCTGGTATTGTTGTATTAACCGCGTCTGTTTTCTCGAACAAAGATTCTGATTTCTTTATTGAATCGAATGGAACAAAAAGAGGAATCGGTAACGCATATGTCTCAGCCTCGATTAGTGGCAGTTGCAATGCGATAAGGCGCAGAATTAGAAATATTTCCTTCAACAACAACACAGAAATTAATTCAACAATTTACTTCTGTCGTGCGCCACACAACAAGTTTAATTATACGTCTAATCCGACATACGTGAGTGGCAGCAAGATTGTAGTTAAGAATGTCGCGGCCGATGAGCCCAAAACTTATATAACGACTGTTGGCCTTTATAGTTCTGCTAACGAACTATTAGCGATTGCTAAGCTTTCTGAACCTCTGAAGAAAGATCCTTCGAATGAGATTACGCTGAGAGTCAGACTGGACTATTAAAAATGTCCTACAAGAAGTTCAAGAATAAAGACATAATAATAAACACGATGAGGACTCACCCCAAAAGTGAGTTCTTTATTTATGACGCAAAAGTTTATTACAATAATACGCCAACGAGAGCAGGCCAGTTCAACCCAGAAACGATATTGTCCGTTGGTCGACATAACGAAAAGTACACTGGTTATATTAGCCTTTACGAATACAACATAGATCGTAATGGATCAAGCAACCCTTTTATGTTCCCATACATAAACAAGAACACATCAAGGACTAGCTTCAAGACAGCTGGCGATGCCTCAGCGCCAAATGAATGGTCAGGCGCTGATGTCGGGGCGATACTTACGAGTAACTACCCCTTGTCGGCATCGATTACGAGAGAATGGATGCCCGATCCGATTGCAAAAGTTGTCGGCCCCGGGTGTAAAAAAGTTGATGAAGCTTTAGACAGCTCTGAGTTAGAAGCCTGCGCCCCTAAACACCGTCACTTTTACTCTTTAAAAAACAAACTTGAATACAATTCGATAAGAAGCTACCATTACAAAGTTAGTTCGTCAGTTACACCAAGCGACCCTACTTCAAATGGTTGTCGCGGCCGCGGCGCAGTAGGTAGCCTAGGCGCCCACGATTGTAATGGGTTTAATAAAGAGGGCCAAAAATTAAATTTAATATCCATTCCTTCAATTTTTTATGGCAAGACCATAAAGCCCGGTTCAGTCTCACTCAAGTGGTATTATACTGGAAGTCTTCTGGGAGAACTTAGGGACACGAAAAGAAATGGTGAGCTAATACAGGTCTCGGGCGCATTTTCGTCCTCTCAAGGCGGCATGTTAGGTGGCAACCACATTGGCGCGGTTGCTGGAACCATACTCTATGATCAAGGGTTTGTGATGTTAACCGGTTCATGGAACCTGGCTGAATCTGATACGGTCGGTGTTTTACCAGCTGCCGCCAGAGATTATCCAAAATGGATTTACTGGGCCGCCGGCGCCAACGAAACGGGTGCTGCCGCAGATATAGTTAACAAGAGCACTGCTCATTCATCACTGTTTAACGCTGCCTTTTCTATGAATTTTGAAGGTTCTACTGATACCCAAGTCATGACTATGTTTGCCCGAACTGGCAAGGGAGAATCGAATTATTCGAACAACCCCACATATGCACAGTTTGGCCAAGAACTCACAAGAGTTACGTCTTCTTTCTTGTACGAAGAGAACCCAGAAAGAATGACCTTTAACACAGTTAGTTCAAGTTACGCGGCCCACTCAGCTTCTTTTGAACGCCAAGTTTATATATCTAAAGTTGCAATTTACGATGATTCTAAAAACTTAATTGGAATTGCCTCTTTGGCGACACCGGTTTTGAAAAAAGAAACACAAGACATGACGTTTAAGATTAAATTAGATATTTAGTATCATGAATCCGATACTTATAAAGTCAAAATTTATCACTAAGATGGCTTCGTGGGTGATAAGTGTTTACGCAATTACCTTATTCCCGTTTATAGTTTCTTCTGAGGACTTAGATGAATTAACGATGAATCACGAATTAATTCACTTTGAGCAACAAAAAGAATTATATTTAGTTGGATTTTATTTTTTATACGTATACGATTACCTAAAAGGTGTGGTAAAATATAAAGACAAAGAAGAAGCTTATCGAAAAATCAGGTTCGAGCAGGAGGCTTACTCAAATGAAGATGATTTGGGATATATCCAAACAAGAGACAGAAACAACTGGAAAAAATATAGTGTGTAATGATCCTAGGAGTTGATGTATCTACAAGTATTACAGGATTTGCAGTGGTAGCGGATGGCCAGTTACTGCACTACAGTTCGATTGATCTTCGCAAACACAAGAATATCTTTAAGAAAGCTGAAGTACTGAGCGAATATCTTTTAGACCTTTATGAGAATTACCAATTAGATCAGTCAGATAGTGACTTTCGTTTCGGGCACTCTGATTTTCCAATTAGTAAAATATACATTGAACAACCGTTTACGTTTTTTAACTCAGGGGGTTCTTCAGCAAAAACTATGGCTACCCTTCAGAGGTTTAACGGGATAGTTTCTTGGATTATTTATGAAATGTTCTCAATTGAGCCACAATACGTTCTAGCAACCCAGGCACGGAAACACTGCGGAATAAAGATTCCACGCGGCCAGAAGGCGAAAGAAGTGGTTTTAAAGCACCTTTTAGATACTGAGAGTGCATTCAAAGTAGAATACACCAAGTTTGGCAACCCGAAGCCAGAATCTTACGATCGAGCCGACGCAATAATTGTTGCAAAAGCTGGTGATATAATAGAAAAACAATTTGACATGCAAGAATGAGCATGTTATAGTACTGTTGTTAATCAACAACATCTTTCATAATTAACAGGAGAAATAATGAGAGTAGAAACTGGCACCAATGTAAAGGTGCATTATAAAGGTACTTTAGAGGATGGTACCGAATTTGACAATTCTCGCACGCGTGGACACACTTTAGATTTTGAGGTTGGTTCACCGCGCATCATTAGAGGTTTTACCGACGCGCTTTTTGGTATGACTGAGGGTGATAGCAAAACTATCACTCTACAGCCAGAGGAAGCATATGGGCCGGTCGACCCGGAGGGCGTACGCCCAGTTCCAAAGGATGCATTCGGCGAAGACTTTGTTTTTGAAGCCGGCTTAATGGTACAAGGAAATGGCCCGCGCGGCCCGTTTGTTGCCAAGATTGATTCAGTTGAAGAGGATATTGTAAACTTAGATTTCAATCACCCCTTAGCTGGCCAGGTCTTGAATTTCGAAATTGAGCTAGTTTCAATCGAAGGGGCCACAACCGATGCAGCACCGGTGAATGCCAATTGGAGTGCTTCAATGAAGAAGGCAGAGTTACTTAAGCTAGCAAAAGAGCAGGGCCTCCCAGTAAACACAAAGTCTACTAAAGCCCAAATTATAGACGCACTTAGTGTTTAATTAAAACTAACAGTCAACAATTAACGATCGCTTAAATGATCGTTTTTTGTTGACTTTGTGGTTTTGATCTATTATACTATCACTGAGGTCTTGTGAACAAGAAAGAAGCGATAAAGATTTTAAATGAAGTTATTGGGGACTACCGGCAAACAGGCAAAAGTGAACTTTATTTCAGGTGCCCTGCGTGCAATCACAGAAAGTATAAGCTCGCTGTTAACTTGGATAAAAATGCTTTTCATTGTTGGATTTGTGATTATCGCAGTCGCAATATTAGGCGCCTTGTTAGACGTTTTGGTTCGTATTCACAATTACAAAAATGGGACGGAACTTCAGACCGGGCTGATCTTGAGAGATTTGCTGATCTCTTTATGGAGCCAGTCCGTAGAGAAGACAAGACGAAACTTGAACTCCCGGAAGAATTCATAAGCCTGACTAACAAAGATATTCCGGCCACCGGAATATATGCCCATAGATATCTTTCAGGCAGGAGAATTTCCAAAGAAGATATACTTAAATGGAAAATTGGGTACTGTTTCAGTGGCGAATATAGGAACAGGATCATTATACCGTCTTTTGATGATGACGGAGATTGTAACTACTTTGTAGCCCGCACGTATAACGGTGACACATATAAATACAAGAACCCAAAAGCCTCAAAAGATATTATATTTAATGAACTATTTATTGATTGGAACACTGATTTGGTTCTAGTAGAGGGGATATTTGATGCACTGGTCGCCGGAAATTCCGTTCCTATACTGGGCTCAACCTTGCGCCCGGGCTCCAAATTACTGCGGAAAATCGTACGAAACGATACACCCGTCTACATCGCACTTGACCCTGACGCCGCAACGAAAGAACGCAGGATTATTCAGATGCTTCTTAAATACGATATTGAGCTTTATAAAATAGATGTTGAAGGCTATGAAGATGTCGGAACAATGCCAAGAAATATCTTTCAACAAAGAAAAGAACAAGCTATTTATATCGACAGAGACGACTATATTTTAAGGGATATGATAGAATCAATATGAGCCAGAAATACACCATCCAGGGAATAGATTTTGAAGAGTACAACTTACGCCTGTTATACCGGATTATGATGGTCGATCAGCAATTTATTTCAGATGTATCTGACGTCGATAACCAACCACCAGATTTTAGAAGCACTCTGAGTTATTTAACTGATATTCAATTTTTAAAAAAAACAACGCAAGATGAACAGCCAAGTACGATAACTTGGTCTGCGACTGACACAATGAAAGATTTTTGGTCTGAGTCACAAAGCGAAATCGAAGTTATATTGGGACTTTAAAGTTTCCTCTTGACAGCACCGCTCATACTTGATATAATATAATATAACACACACCGGAGGACACGTGAGGTTTGCACACATAAGTGATACTCATATTAAAAATTTAAAGTATCATTACGAATATAAGGTCATTTTTGAACAATTATATGATACGTTACGAGAGAAAGAGGTGGATTATATAATCCACTGCGGAGATATAGCACATACCAAAACACAGATCTCTCCAGAGTTCGTGGAGATGTGCTCTGATTTCTTTCGCAACTTAGCTGAAATCGCACCCACATATATTATTTTGGGCAACCACGACGGCAATTTAAAAAACAGCAGCCGTCAAGACGCTCTCACTCCTATCGCTGAAGCACTAAACCTACCAGATTTGCACATGCTCAAGGACTCTGGTGAAACACATATCGATGATAAGTTTTGCCTTAACGTACTTTCTGTGTTCGATCGCGACAATTGGATCAAGCCAGTAGACACAAGTAAAATTAATATTGCCTTGTATCACGGTTCTATTTCCAATTGCAAGACTGATATGAACTGGACCATGACGAATGGAGAAGACAGTCTATCTATTTTTGATGATTTCGACTTTGCGATGCTTGGTGACATCCACCGACGCCAGTTCCTGGACGAGCACGGCCGTGTATGGTACGCAGGCTCAACAGTTCAGCAGAATCACGGAGAAACAAACGATAAAGGAATTTTAATATGGGACATCGAAGACAAAGATGAATGGGAAATTGATCCGATTGTATTTGAAAATCCAAAGCCTTTTATTACGATTGAGCTTACACAGAAAGGAAGAATGCCAAAGAATATTTCTATTCCGACTGGTGCTCGTCTTCGTCTCGTTAGCAATAACAATTTGCCGTTAGACACCATGAAGCGCGCTGTCGATATAGCAAAGCACCGGTTTGTACCTGAGAGTATTTCGTTTTTAAATCGTGCTGCAGGCCAAAGGGGCTCTGTCGAGGCACTGACCGAAGGGTTGAAAGTAGATAATTTAAGAGACATAGGCATTCAAGAAGAGTTGATTGATGAGTATCTTGTAGGATATGAAATACAACATGAAACCTTAGAAAAGGTCTATGATTTAAATAAGAAATATAACAAACTTGTCGAGAATGACGAAGACATTTCAAGAAATGTCAATTGGAAATTGAAGAATTTTGAGTTTGATAACTTATTTAACTATGGAGAAAAGAACAATGTTAACTTTGGTGAACTTGGGGGGATTGTCGGGATCTTTGGTAAAAACTTTTCTGGGAAGAGTAGCATTGTTGACGGCGTGTTGTGGACTCTTTTTAATTCAACCTCAAAAAATGAACGCAAGAATCTCAATGTTATTAACCAGAACCAAGGGTACGCCCGCGGCAAAGTAGAAATTCAGATTGGTGAAAGAGTTTTTACAGTTGAAAGAAGGGCAGACAAGTATATCAAGAGGCTGAAGGGTGAAGAGACCCTGGAAGCAAAGACCGATTTAAATTTTGAAGTATATGATATGGTTTCGGATGAAATAATTTCTCTGAATGGCCTGACCCGGATGCAAACTGACGCCAATATTCGTAAGCAGTTTGGCTCGATTGAAGACTTTTCGGTATCCTCTCTGTCCTCACAACATGGGGCTCTGTCGTTTATCGATGAAGGCTCAACCCGTAGAAAAGAAATAATTGCCAAATTCTTAGACCTTGAATTGTTCGAAAAGAAATTTAAATTAGCCAAAGAAGATTCGGTGGATCTCAAGGGCGCCCTCAAGAGGCTAGAAGAAAAAAACTATGACGATGACCTAGTAACAGCTACAGAGAATCTATCTGACGTCCGCTCAAACATGCGCGCCAAAAAGCGCACATGCGATAAACTAAAAAGTAATTTAGCGTCTCTTGAGATGGACTGTATCGAAACAGAAGCAAAGATCGATTCAATCCCGGCTGAAATTATTGACATCTCTAAGATTAATAAAAACATTAGGACTCAAGAGAACCAGATCACATCCTTAAATCTGAAGATATTTGAAGATGAAGAGACGTTAAAGACAAAGCAAGGTTTGTATAAAAAAATAGTTGATTTTCTGGATGGCTTTGAGCTTGATGAATTTGAGTTGGCAAGTCAGAGAATCGCTGATAAAAGAAGGTTCTTGAAGACAAACGAAGCTGAACTAAACAAATTGTTAGACAAGCACAATGAAATAATTAAAAAAGAAAAGCTGTTGGAAGATCATGAATATGATCCAAATTGTAACTATTGTTGTGAAAATGAGTTCGTCAAAGAAGCGCATTCTGCAGTCGCCCTAAAGAGCGCAGTTGAATCAGACCAGAGGATTGCCCTGGAAATGATAAGCTTAATTTCACAGGAAATAAATGAACTTAACCCTGAAGAAGTGGAAACACAATTAAGCAAATATTATAAAGTAGAAAAGAATAAACATGCTGTCTCCTCTGCGATTGCCGACTTGAACTTGGAGGTTGAAAGAAACAAGAACATGATTCACGTTACAACTACAGAGTTAGCCGAGTTGGTAGCAAAACGAAACGAATATGAAGAAAACAAAGAAGCAATAGAAAACTTAGAATCTCTGATAGCTCAGCTGAACAAGTTTAATGTTGAAATTAAACAAACCAAGAATAAAATTAATTCATGTGAGCAATCGGTACTAGAGTTTGTTAAGTTGGTAGGTTCATACGAACAAAAAATTGAGGGGGTTAATGAACAAAAGCAAGAATATAGAGATCTCCAGAGAGAATATGCTGCCTACGATCTATATATGCGAGCTATGCATCCGAACGGAATTGCTTATGATATTATCAAAAAGAAAATACCGGTTATTAATCAAGAAATAGCGAAGGTATTGGCTAATGTTGTAGATTTTGAAGTTTTCTTTGAAGCTACTGGAAATAAATTTGATATTTTTATTAAGCATCCTCGGTACGATGAGAGGCCAATAGAAATGGCTTCGGGTGCAGAAAAATCATTAGCAGCTATTGCTATCCGTCTAGCACTTTTAGGTGTCTCATCTCTGCCAACCAGCGATATTTTCATACTTGACGAACCTGGCACTGCGCTAGACGAAGATAATATGTCGGGTTTTATTCAGATTTTGGAACTAATTAAGGTATATTTCAAGAACGTTTTGTTGATCTCTCACCTTGATTCACTCAAAGATTGTGTTGATATGCAAATCGTAATCGAAAAGAAAGACGGATACGCAAGAGTAAATCAATAGGAGAAGCTGCTGTGAAAATCAAAAAGTTAGAACTTACGGAGATTATTAAAGAAGAAATCAATAAATTTATCACTGAAGATGATTTTGATGATTACATGCAGTCGATCACGACAACGTCTAAGGCCGCCCAACGCACCCAAGGCGCCGCAAACAAAGCAACTGCACCTATGAGGGCAACTCGCCAATTCCTAATTAACGAATGTGGAAATCAAAAGATACTCCGCGCTATGTTCGGACACGAGAATGAGCGAGATATTGATTTTAATCTTGCTGAAAAAGATTGGCCAGAATATGGACCTGTATCGGAACAGGCTGAAGATTTTTATTTCGCTGTCAGTAATCTCGTTACCGACTGGGTTGGTGATGACGAGTATGATGGTCGCTACAATCCCAATACCACATTTCAATATTTAGCTCCAACGCGCGCAAGGTCGTCTTATGGTTCAATGATTGTGAACTCGGACGGTAACGGCCCACTGCTTGTCAAATGTAAGCTTACAATAGACAAATACATCGGACTAAACCCGGATTCTGGACTCAAGCCGCTTGAAGAAAGACAGCCAAATTTATATACAGAAGGAATTGCTAAAATGAAGATTAGAAGGTCACAACTTGAAGATATTATCAAAGAAGAAGTATCAGCCATGGTAGAGGAGTTTGGAGACGACTCACCCTTCCGAATGCGCGACATGGTGCCACCAAAGGTTCGTGGAAAATTTAAAGATACATTTACCAAGATACCCCACCCCGGACGCGCGCACTTGATGGGTAAAGAAAGAAGACCTAACGCTCAAGAAAAAGCTGCATGGAAAGCAGCCGGTGGCTATCTTAGTGTATTCGATAAGCCGGCGATAGCTCAATTTCTTGAAGACGCAGGACTGTATGACCCCGAATTCGGGACCAGCTCTCTCGAAAAATATATGGATAATGTAAAATACGCTATCAAGGGTGATCGCTTGGGCCGCCAAATTAACTCTCTCGTCGATGCACTGGCGTTGGCTAATAAGACAGGCTCTCGACGCGGCCACTTAAAAACCGCCAAGAAAAAATCCAATAAGCCGCCACAATTTACAAGAGAGTCGATTGAACGAATCACCAAAGAAGAGCTTTCGAGTGTGCTCCATGAGCGCTCTAAAAGTTTCACATATAAAGTTATCGAAGATGAATTTGATGGCGGACCAAAGGTAGAAGTCGAGGGAATTGATAAAACTTTTGAGCAAATGATAGAGGAATTAGAAGGCAAAACCTTAGACTTTGGTGACGAACCACCCTTTAAATTTAGTATCGATTTGTTTGATGGTGAGCCATGGAAGATGATCGTCAACGGCCAGGCACCGGCATATATTGAAATGTGGGCAGAAATGAACGGATTCGAAGCAGAGGAAACCGGAAAGGCATATTACTAAAATGAAACTGTTAATAGAAAATTGGAACAAGTTTTTGAACGAGAAACAAAATGCCGCATCGATGGTAGCTTCCGCTTTTCAGAATACAGATCCGAAATATCTAGAAGACACTCTGTCGACCCGCACAGCCGGCCCCGGCGCCGCTGGTAGCACTTTTTCCGGTCCAACTTCTATCCAAGATTTAATACAAGCCGGTTGGCAACCACACCCTCATCCGGCAATAAACACATCTATTGGAGCCATTGGGTTTAAGGCCGCAATTCCCGGTGTGTTAGGAATCGCTGATATTGACGAAGCACCAGACGAAGTTGTGTTTCAACCAGCACACGGTGGCAAAGCAATGACTAAAGAGCCAAATCCGCAAACTGGTGAACCAGAAGTTTTGGCAGAGGTTGTTGCAGATATTCCTGCTGCGGCCCGTGAAGTCAGGCACACAACTTTAATCATTGGGCCATCTAGAGAAGATAAAGAAAAACTGCAAGTTTGGACTTTTCACCCCGGTGATCCAACGCCGCAACTTCCCGAAATAACAATGCGAGAAGTTAAAGAAAGATACAACACTACCGAAGATCGCATTCGTGGCAGTAAACAAGATGCTGTTGATATGGGATACGGCTTTGTAAAGCACGGTAAAATTTAAGGAAACTAACAATGTCAGACGAAAAAGAAGATAAAAACGAATTTGATTTTCTGCCTCCCGCAGAACCACCTCCCGCGTTTGCGCAGGAAAAAGACAGTTACCACGAAGAAGTAGATGCAGAAGATTTCGGTATGGTTGAAGACTTCGGATTACAGATGGAATACTCTGATGAAGATTTACTCCCCGAGAATACAGCACCCTCATCTATCAATGTTGGTTTTGTCGGTGTCGGCGGTGGAGGCAATAAAATGGCTAATGCTTTTATTGAGCTTGGCTTCAACAAAACATTGCTTGTCAATACAACAGGCAAAGACATTCCAAAGAATGTCGAAGAGGACCACGTTGTCCTTATCCCCGATTCTGATGGAATCGGCAAGAACACTGAATATGGAAAAGAGGTTTTAAGTCAAAATGGCGCGATTGTTGAAGATGCCCTGCGTATCAAACTCGGTAAAGTTGATTGGTTATTCGTCCTTGCTGGCGGCGGCGGCGGTACCGGTAGTAGTGTTACCGCTCTGCATCCTGTCTTTGAGCGTTACATGCGCTCTGTGCAATCGAGTGGCAAGGTCGTTTACATAGTCTCTTGGCCAACAGCACAAGAAAATCTTAACCCCACAATCGCTCGTAATGCGTTGACGCTGGCAAATGACGTCACCAAGTATCCGCATATCATTTTAGACAATGAACGAGCCACACGATTACTGCGCGGCCGCATTGGCATGCTTGGCATGTACCCAGTCGCCAACACAACTTTTGCTAAGTCACTTGCCCAAGTGTTAAAGCTCTCCACCGAGGATTCACCGATTCAATCTTTTGACAGCAAGGATTTGGAAACATGTTTGGGCAATGACGGTCGTGCCTTCTTAGGCTCAACTATGATAAAGGATCCAAATACTGCTAAGCTTGGATCGGTGATTCTCCATAACTGTATGAATAGGTCAGCGTGCCCCCCACCGAAAGGTAAGGCCGCGGCAGGTTCATTGGTTTTGGTAGTCTCGGAAGAGATGGTGGCTGACCCTAAAGTCAGTAAGAATATTGAGTCGGCAATCGCTTATGTCGGCGGTCGATGCGAGACACTTTTCTCTGGCGTTTACGTCCGAAAGAATGTGCCTGGATTGATTGCGATACTAAGTATGAATGGATTAGCGACATGAAACAACTATTTGAAAATTGGAACAGGTATTTGAAAGAAGATGAGCAGCAATCGCTAGCGATTGACATGTCTCCTGCGCGCTCGCCTGAAGAAGTAGCGGAATTAAAATTTAATACATTCCTTGAAAAACACGGCGATGAACTTAAGCAAGAATTTGAAGATTCAATCGATGGACCTGAAGCTTCAGGAACATTCGGCTATATGGAAGAAATTTTCGATGATTATTTTCTTCGATCCGCCGGCGATTATCACAAAGATGAGGCGTATAGAAAACTGATTCAAGTCATTGATCATGAAATCAACGACTTTTACAGTTATATGGAAAAAGGACGAACCACTTTTGACAAGGGTTTGAAATTTTTATTTATGAGAGTATTAGAAGCGCATGATGAATTGAACTGGGACAAAACAAATAAAATACCAACAGAAAACTAAGTATGAATGGATTAGCAACATAGGAGATTATGATGAAAATTACAAAACAACAGCTTAAACAAATTATCAAAGAAGAATTAGCCGAGGTAGGTCAATATGGATTAGGGGTGCCGGGAGGTTCCACAAGTTCCGTAGCAGATCCACACACCGCCGCAATAGAAGCTCTTGCAGATTACATACGCAACAGACTACCGTACAGAGAAGATCAAAAGCTTTTAGAACTTTTACAAACTGCTGAAGAAGCGGTTATTGACTTTGAGAACGAACTATAAGTATGAATGGATTAGCAACATGAAGATTACAAAACAACAACTTAAACAGATTATTAAGGAAGAGATAGAAGGACTACCGGAAGCCGGCAGCTTTACGCGCCGATCTACAATCACCAAAATCATCCGCGACGAAATCATCGGTCTTATGGAGGATCAGGGGTTTTTCGAGATGGGGGCGATTCCGCAATCCGTTATTAAAGCTGTTGAAAATACCTCCTTACGTATCGCCGACACAGTGGAAGGAATGGATTAACAACATGAAGATTACAAAACAACAACTTAAGCAGATTATTAAGGAAGAGTTAAAGGATTACACGCGCGGCGAAGCCCGCAGTCCTGAAATTCAGATCCCGGGCTATGGCATTATGACTGTTGAGGGGGTTAAAAGAAAATTAGCTGTTATGTTACAAGAGGCTGCCGATGATGCAACCAAAGACCCACCAAGCTACTCGCACCTCAATGGCGGCGTCATCCAGGCGCTCCACCAAGCATTAAGAGATCACTATCAAAATTCCGAAGAATCCCTTGAAGAAAAGATCAAGGAAGTTGAAGGTGGATATAAGGCGACCACTAAGAGCGGTAGACCATTATCAAAAAAGCCAAAGACAAAGAAAGGCGCTCAAGCCCAACTCGCAGCAGTGGAGATATCAAAAGCCAAGAGAGGTAAGTGATGGCAGCTGCAACAAAAGCTTTCGTGGATACATGGTTGGCAAAACTTACTTCCCGCAAGCTGATGGTGTGGCTTACAGCGACCGGCCTAACCTTTACGGGGCATGTTACTAGCGAAGACTGGGTGTTAATCTCCGCTATATATATTGGGGGCCAAACTGTTATTGATGGGTTGGCTCGTTTAAAAGGGTACAATGATTAAACAAAAGATACTAGAATTTACTCTGAAGAATTGGAAGGCAATACTAATAGTGTTGCTTTTGGCTGTTATAGCCCTCAAGAATACACGCGATTATAGGCTGATGCAAGATGCCTATGAGACCCAACTAGAATCCCATGAAGCACAAATTGAAGGCTTGAAAGAAATACATAAGCAAGAAATTCGTGAAAAACAAAAACTAATGGAAGAACACATGGAGTCAATAGCAGCAATCGAAGAAGATTATGAGAATGCCCTTGAAATGATTCAACAATTGAGAGAGGATAAAAAGGGCGAATATAGAAATAAATTCAATCAAGATAGAGAGCAGCTAATTAAAGACATAGAAAGCCGATTTGGTATTCAATATGCTCCTTAAACTGCTTTTAGTGCTTAGTCTTTCAGCGAATGCAGTTGAGCCGGCCAAGTTTACCATCTTGGAATATAAGGCGCCAGCACCATTCGCAGGAGTTTTGTTCGACGAAAAGGCCATGGCTAAAATGCTGGCAGATTATGATATATACAAGTATTCATGCGATATAAAAACTGATTATCAATTAAAGATCCAAAGAGAAGAATATGACTTTAAGTTGAAAAACTTAAAAATAGAACATAAATCCTTAACAGATGAGTATGATTTGTTTATAATGCAGAAGGATAAAGAAATTAATCTTTTATCTAGCGCCTTAAAAAAAACCTCCCCCCGCCACAAATGGTTGTATTTTGCTGGTGGAATCCTCATTGGCACTGCCGCCTCGTATGGCGCTTATAAGACTCTACAATGACCAACAAAAATTTAAATAAAATAGCAGCTATAGAAAAAGCCATCAGCGAAAAGTATGGAGATGAAGCAATTCAAAATCCTCACACAAATTGGTCAGAGGAAAAAGAGAAAATGTATTTAGAACAGCTAGGTGTGTTTTATAGTAAAAGTCGCAAGTCCGATGCTTGGGAAGAAAAAATAGACATTGATGGCGTTAAAGTGTCAAAAAAACTACTTAGTAGAGAATCTTTAGCAAATTGTCCTGTCTGCGGAAATCTTCCTAAGAAATCACTGGATGATGTGTGTCTTGTAAAATTTGAATGTTGCAGTTATTGTTACTACAAATATGTTGAAGACAGAGAAAAAAGATGGTCAACCGGTTGGCGCCCCGAAATTAAAAAGGATAAATAAAAAAATGGCTACAGTATATGAAATTATTCAAGGTCTCTCGCAAGCAGCAGCAAATGCTTATGACGGAGCTTTAAACGAAGAAGGTGAGTCTGTGTTAGCCGGCTTGAACCGGGAGGATGGAAATCCCCTTATTGATCGCCGGGTAATAGATGGATTTAATGTCAGGTTTTTCGGAAACAAAATGATTCTGGCATATCATTCGGAGACCAAATTAAAAGAAGTCTACAGGGGCGGCTTTGAAGATAATATTGACAGTACGTTAAACGATGTAGCCTCTTTTTTAAAGAAAGAATATAAAAAGATTACTAAAAATGGTGTCTCACTGAAGCAGGAAGGTGAGACCGATATTCGTGTGGAAGCCACCAGCCGAGTAAGAACTTGGGTGACAGCCGTTCGCACTTATATCATTGAGGATGTGAGTACCGAAACAACAGTTCCTCAATATTCCTCTGATTCTTTGCAAGATGGATACAAAAAGTTTCTTGAACTTGGCGACTGGAAGGGTAAGCGCCCCGACAACGATACGCGAACTAAGAACGGCGATCAATAATAATGAAAATTTCTAAGCAAGAATTGAGACGCATTGTCTTAGAAGAGTTTATGTTAGAAGAGGGTATCGAGACAGAGGCCCTTTCTCCCGAAAAATTTGATCAGATGATGAAGAATATCAAAAGTAATCGTAAAGGTAGTAGGCCAATTCCGCCTCCACCAGAAGTACCCCGACCAAAAGGAAAAGGTCTCCCCCACGAAGATACAATGCCTATGGATATCCCAGCAGACGATGCCCCAGAAAGTGAATATTCCGGCTTCCAAGATCGCCCGGGCGCACATCTAGAAGATCAGATATTCTCCCTAATAAAAGGTATGTCACCGGAGGACGTCCAGGGGTTATTCCAGGATGTGTTTGAAATGTTGCCTGGGATTGAAATGCAGCAACAAGAGCCCGACGCAAAACCTTCTACGGAATATGGCGGCGAAGAATTTGAACTCCGTCAACGACAAGGTAGAATTGCCGGTATCAGAGAGGTACTTGAACTTGGTGACCTGATGGCCCTTATTCGCGAAGTGATCAAAGAGGAAGATAACCTTAAAAATGTATGAGCTTTCAACTAGACAAAAAACAAAAGGTCAAAGAAATATTAAAATGCGGTAAAGACCCATCTTATTTTTTGAAGACATACGCCCGTATATCCCACCCGATGCACGGGTTAATTCTTTTCGACACATATGAGTTTCAAGATGACCTATTGAAAGACTTCAATGATTACCGGTTCAATGTTATCCTTAAGGCAAGGCAGCTAGGGATTTCAACGATTACGGCCGGGTATGTTGTTTGGATGATGTTATTCCATCGGGATAAAGCCATCTTAGTTATGGCCACAAAGTTTGCAACAGCAGGAAACTTAGTTAAAAAAGTCAAGAACATCATGAGAAACCTTCCTGACTGGCTTAAGATTGCGACCATTAGTGTCGACAACCGGACTTCTTTTGAGCTGTCGAATGGATCTTCGATAAAAGCCACTTCCACCTCTGGCGATGCCGGCCGTTCTGAGGCTCTGTCGTTGTTGGTGCTTGATGAGGCCGCCCACATTGATGGTCTAGAAGAACTGTGGACCGGCCTGTATCCTACGCTATCTACCGGTGGCCGCTGCATTGCCCTTTCAACTCCAAATGGGGTAGGTAACTGGTTTCACAAGACGTGCACCGACGCCGATGCATCCGCGAATAATTTTAATTTAACTACGTTACCTTGGGATGTGCACCCAGATAGAGATGAAGAGTGGTACAAGAAAGAAACCAGAAATATGTCGAAACGGCAAATTGCTCAAGAGTTACAGTGCAATTTCAATACTTCTGGTGAGACTGTTGTAGATCCCGAGTGTCTGGAGTGGTTATTTTCTGGTGTAAAAGAGCCCAAGTATCGAACCGGATTCGATAGAAATTTCTGGATCTGGGAAGAGTATGACCCGACATGCAATTATTTGTTAGTTGCCGATGTTGCCCGCGGCGATGGTGCTGATTACTCCACATTTCATGTTATAAAATTAGAAACCTTAGAAGCGGTGGCCGAATATCAGGGCAAGCCAGCCCTGGATATGTATGCGACAATACTTAATCAAGCCGGCCACGAGTTTGGCAACGCGTTGTTAGTCGTAGAAAACAACAATATTGGGTATTCGGTCTTAAATAAACTAATAGAGTTGGCATATCCTAATTTGTATTACTCCATAAAAACTTCTCATGAATTTGTAGAGCAACATCAAGCAGAATATCTTTCAAATTCGGTTCCAGGATTCACTACATCTATGAAGACGCGCCCATTAATAGTTGCCAAGTTGGAAGAGTTTATCAGAAATAAACTAATTACCATATATTCTTCTCGTTTAACTAACGAGATGAAGACCTTTATTTGGAAAAACGGAAAACCACAGGCTATGAAAGGCTACCATGATGATCTCATCATGGCGCTAGCAATCGCTTGTTGGGTGAGAGATACCGCAATACAAAACAGCGCCCGTGAGTTAAATTATAAAATGGCATATGCAAATTCAATTGTTACCTCTAAAACTTCCTTTAATACACAAATTAAAGGTCAAGAGGGCTACAAAAAAGATAATATATTTGATAAAATATCGGAAGCTAAGAATATGTATGACCAATACAAGTGGATTATTAAATAATAAGAGAGAAGAAGATGCCACCTACCAGTAACAAAAACAACCCAGCCAACAGACAATCAGAGTTATTCAAAAGATTAACTAGGTTGTTCTCTGGCCCCATCATTAATTACCGCTCGCAGACCGGTCGGAAAATTAGAAGACAACACCTCGATAAATTTTCTGCTAGATTCAAGTCCGCCTCGGGCCAGCAATTTAAAAAGACCCTTTATAATCCATTAGACACAATTGCAACAAATGCAATCCAAAGTCAACGTAGAAACGAAAGATATGTCGATTTCGATCAAATGGAGTACATGCCGGAAATAGCTTCGGCCATGGACATCTATGCAGACGAGATGACAACCTTCTCAAGCCTTAGTCCGATGTTGAAGATTAAATGCGCAAACGAAGAGATACGAGCCGTGCTAGATATACTGTTTGACAACATTTTAAACTTACAGTATAACTTATTTGGCTGGGCGCGAACTATGTGCAAGTATGGGGACTTTTTCCTTTACCTCGACATTGACGAAAAGTTTGGTGTCAAATCTGTAATAGCACTTCCTCCACCAGAAATTGAGCGTTTAGAAGGCCAAGATTCCACCAACCCAAATTATGTACAATATCAGTGGAATTCTGCTGCCATGACTTTTGAAAATTGGCAGATAGCACACTTTAGAATATTAGGGCATGACAAATATGCGCCATATGGAACTTCGATTTTAGAGCCTGCCCGCCGCATTTGGCGCCAACTTACGTTGGCTGAAGATGCAATGATGGCTTATCGAGTTGTGCGGTCTTCTGAGAGGCGCGTTTTCAAAATCGATGTTGGCGCCATACCACCCCAAGATGTTGAACAATATATGGAAAAAATTGTAACCCAACTTAAGCGACATTCAGTTATTAACAAAGATACCGGTCGAGTTGACTTACGCTATAATCCAATGAGCATCGAGGAAGATTACTTTATTCCCGTACGCCCGGGCTCTGTGACCGATATCCAAAACCTTGCCGGCGGCACTAACACTACCCAAATTGATGATGTCAAATATCTTCGAGATAAATTGTTTTCCGCTCTCAAGATTCCCCAGTCGTATTTAACAATGGGTGAAGGTGGGGAAGAAGATAAGACAACACTTGCACAAAAAGATATTAGGTTCGCACGCACCATCCAAAGACTGCAGCGAGTGTTGGTTTCTGAGTTAACTAAGATCGGAATCATTCATTTGTATACTCTTGGATTCCGCGGCGATGATTTACTGAGTTTTAATTTGGCGCTCAATAACCCTTCCAAGATTGCTGAGCTTCAAGAACTTGAGCATTGGAAACAGAAATTTGATATTGCTGGCTCAGCGACGGAAGGATACTTTTCACGACGTTGGGTCGCAGATCATGTTTTTGGTATGTCAACCGAAGAGTTTGCAAGAAACCAGCGAGAAATGTATTACGACAGAAAACATGACGCATCACTCCAGGCAGTTGCAGAAGCTACCGCGATGGGCCCAGGCGGCGCCGACATGGGCTTAGGCTCCGACATGCCTCCCGCCGGCGGTGGAGGTCCAATGGAAATTACGCCCGGTGAGGCAGACACAGCGCTTCCCGATAATAGCGCCTCCGCGCCTGACGCAGCCGGCGCGCCTGCTGATTCGGGCAGTGACTCCGCACTGGTCGCTGTCCCTCCTGGAAACAGAGACTTTCGCCGTAAGAATAAGGCCCAAAGAACTCCCAATGATAAAGGGAAAGAATATTTTCCAAAGCGTGATGGTTCTAATTACAATAACAAAGGCCGCCGGAAGGTATCCCTCAGTAGAGCTGCAGGAACCCATGATCCGAGAAAAACAGTGCCGGGTCTTAGTGACATAATGTCGCTAGTAAAAACCACCGGCTATGCTAACGGTATAACTACGGAAAGTGATTATAACGAAGTTCCTTCTATTTATAATTTGAGGGAACGCACAGAAGAAGATAAACTTTTTGAAGTCAACCACTCAGTCAGAGATTTAATTTTGGAACTGGAAACCAAGACAAGCACAATAACGGAGCAAAAAAATGAAGACTAAACACAATAAAAAACGCAACACCGCGTTTGTTTATGAAGCATTAATTAAAGAAGCTACTGTTGCTATATTAAAAAATGAAACCGATAAGCATACAAAAGTAGTAGATTTAATTAAAAAGTATTTTAACGGAGATTCTATTCTAAGAAAAGATTTAGATTGCTATCGGTCGTTATACGAAAACCAAAACCTTAGCCCAGAAACTTGCGCAAGGATTATTACAGAATCAAAGTTCAGAAGAAAGATGATCACACCCGATCATCTTTTTAAGAAACAAAGTGAAATGATATCTGATATCAACAAGGAAGTGGACACAGAGGTCTTCAACAATTTTGTTCCAAATTATAAAAATTTAGCTACGATAGATCAAATTTTTTCTGGTCACTTAAGTCCGAAAAGACAAGTAATGCTTGAAGCTCAATTGATTGATTCAATGAGCGCAAAACAAGTTGATGCAGGCAACCCAGATCAAAAGACTATAGACGAATCTACCTTTAAGATCTTTTTGAATAAATTTAATGATAAATATGATAGCACCCTGCTCAATGAGCAGAAAGAATTGTTAGGGTTTTATATTTCATCCTTTTCTGATAATGCATTAGAACTAAAAGTGTTTCTAAATGAAGAAATTACCAGGCTTAAAACTGAAATATCCAAAGCAATTACCGACAAAGCGCCAACCATCGATGCCAACATGACTGACAAAGCCGAAAGAATACTAAACAAGTTAGAAGAATTCAAGCTTTGTCAATTAGAGGACAGTACCCTTATTACTATAATGAAAACTCAAAAACTTGTGAAGGAGCTTAACGAAGATGTCAATAAAGATTAGTATTGGTTCAAAATCCAAGCCACAAGAAGTTGTGTTGGAACTCGACATCAGAAAGAGCTTAAGTGGGGATTTCATGATCTTTGATCATGGGGACATCGACATTATTGTCTCACCAGAAAAAAATAAAGTTATAGCTTTTCCAAAAATTACCTTAAATGACTTGGTATATGGAGCGCAAAATAGACTCTTTGAGAGACTCAAAAACAAAGGCATCGTTGTGCCGGAAAGTATTCAAGGGGGTTCTTTTTTCGGAGCCTTCGAGGCAACCCTAGAAACGTCTACGGACGAAGCTGCTCTACCTTCAAAGATGGCTCTCCTAAATATCTCTAAATTTATTGACGAAGAGCGACCATACTTTGAATCTCTTGAGGCTATTGTGGCAATGGATGATAGTGCGTTAGCTAACCCCGACAACACACATTCTACAGAGCTTGGCGAAGTACCACAGAGCACCAAGAAAGGTTCGATACAGCCCGGGTACATCCGAGACACTTACTCATCTAACTACATGTATACGATATAGGCAAAAAATGGACTTAATAACTTTTATATTATGCGCTTACGGGCTCACTCAAATACTAGTATATAGCGACATGCCGATGCTAAACAGGCTACGACCCTCAAAAGAAGCAGCAGGCGGATATGGCAAGGTTTTTCACTGCCCCATGTGCATGGGTTTTCATGTTGGCTGGCTTTTGATGTTACTTTCTCCATTTACAGAACTATTTAATTTTGACGTTTCCGTGTTAAATTTCTTCCTTCTTGGGTGGCTGTCGTCGGGAACATCGTACGTATTAAACATAATCTTCGGCGACGAAGGAATAAATTTTCAAAAAACAGAGGTAAACAAATTATGATTATAACAAAATCCGAACTTAGAAAAATATTGAACGAAGAGATCGCTACGGCTTTAAAAGAAGCGCCAGAACCACCGCCCGAAAACAAGGTACCACAAACTGTAACCGTAACGCTCGAAAGAATGCAGGCTATGCTTATGACCCAAATACAACAACTTGATGACTATAGCGAATTAGTTCCTTTTCTTGAGGGAGTACTCACCATGATCGAGAACGCAAACGAGAAAGATTTTACACAGTCTGAAAAAATCAGAACTTATCTTGATTTTGCTAATAGGTTCCGCAATCGTTCTAAGGATGTCCAACGGCAGGGCTCTCAAACCTCTGAGGTGCCTACAAAATGAATATCGATATATGGATCACCAAATGGATGTTGCAACCAGTACGCCACTGTTGTAAGGGAAGTTAGCTATGGGTCAGAAACTTTTAAGAGAATATTACGAGCTATGTGAAGGCGGAGTATGCCAAGATCTGCTAACGGAAGCCGAGAAGAAGTTTGTTGCTGAAGGTGGCATGATCTTGACTGGCAAACTTCAAGAAGGTGGCGTCGTAAACGGCAACCGTAGAATGTACCCGCCTGAAGTTATCATACGAGAAGTAAACAGCTATAAGAAATTAGTTTCAGAACACCGAGCACTGGGCGAACTGGACCACCCCGAAAACAATGTTGTTTCTTTGGAGAGAGTGTCCCACCGAGTCACTGAGATTTGGATGGATGGCAATGTGGCTATGGGCAAGGTTCAAGTAATGAATACCCCAGCTGGCAAAATTTTGCAAGAATTAGTTATTGGTGGCTGTAAAATGGGAATTTCATCCCGCGGCATGGGTTCAGTAAGAGAAGAAAAAGATGTCACCATTGTTGAAGATGACTTTCAACTCATATGTTTTGATTTTGTGTCTGAACCATCGACACCTAATGCATTTATGATGCAAGAATCCAAAAACTTTCAAAACAAAATAATGACGAAAGAAGATAAGATTAACCGTCTGATGAATGATATCTTAATTGATGAACTGGTGAACGATGAAAAAAAATGATTTAAAGAAGATTATAAAGCCACTAGTGAAAGAGTGCATCAATGAAATATTGATAGAAGAAGGGCTGCTTTCTAGTGTGGTAAGTGAAGTTGCCGCTGGCTTAAGTGCCGCCTCAGTGTTATCCGAGAGCACACCGGCCCCAACACCAGTTGTGAGAAAAGAGTCCCGCGTGGCTACAGCCAAAAACACTAAAAAACAAATAAATGAGTACCGACGCCAACTTATGGATTCGATTGGTTCGGATGCGTATAACGGCGTTGACTTGTTTGAAGGCACAGCTCCGATGAACAGCTACGAAGCGGCATCTCCCAAAGCAGGTTCAGTTGACTTAGGCGACCCGGCTGATTCGGGTGTAAACATAAGTTCTTTGGTCGGTGACGCATCTAAGATCTGGCGAGCGATGAAATAGAAAAATGGCTAAAAGTAGAAAAAAAGCTAACGTAATCGTCAAGTCAAAGGAATGCCGAGGCAATCACGACAAGATGATAAGAAAGTTTATCAAGAAAACAAAAAAAGAAAAGATTGTCGAAGAGATTAAAGACCGCAAAAGATACAAAAAGCCTTCAGAAGCGAAGAAACAAAAGCGCCTTAAGGCAGAAAGACTTCGTAAGAGAGAAGAGCGAAAAAGAATAAGAGCACAAGAAAGACGCAATAGAAAAAAATAGAGACTATTTATATTGTATTAACGTAAAATTAGGAGATTTTTAATGGCTAATAGTTGGAACATGATACCGGGCATCAACCATGTCGGTGCGTATCAAGTCAGTGGCGCACCATTCGCCGAGGCAAATATCGATGCAAGCTCAGCTACGCAGGTGGTGGAGTTTCCTTATGTCACTCAGTGGCTCGAAGTATATAACTACGATAACGAAAATGATTGCAAAGTTGGATTTTCACACCTTGGGGTTGGTAATTTGCCGTACAAAAACACAGCAACAGATAATATAGCTCACACTGGAAAGAATTATTTTTCGGTCCCAGCGTCAGGCTCCAGCGGTCCCGGAGTTGCACGCATACAAGTTAAAGTGTCTCATCTTTATCTTGCTGGTTCAGATGACATGCATGTTGTAGCCGGCCTCACGAACATTCTTCCTCGCAGCGCTAGCGGTAGTTTGGGTCACAGTTGGTCAGGTTCGCTAGGGGTAGGATAATATGGCACAGTTCGGCTGGGCATATGTAAACTGTTCAGATCAGGGAGGCTCGGGTTCTGGCTCCGCCGGCCCGGCACACTCGATCCAGTTCGTTACAGAATCAGGTGGCGCCACCACTGGCTCCGCTTATTTGACATATTATACCGGTTCTACATCCGGAGGCACGCCCGGCCGCTCTGGTCACACCTTATACTTAACCGGCACGCTCATCGTTACTGGCGCCATCTCAGCGAGCAGCTATCATATAGCAAACATCACCCAGATTGGCACTACAGGTTCGACCTTCTTCGGTAACACAAACGACGATGTCCATATTCGGACCGGTAGCTTGGCAGTCTCAAAGGTTGGTTTTGGTACCGGCAGCTACATCTTAAGCGCATCGGCTCATGACGAGTCCGTTCGCGTACGCGGATTTGGCGGCAATTACACCCAAGTTAACGCAACTCCGTACGTTATTCAATCGGCGGATTATATTATAGGGATAGTAAAAGCAAACAATCCAACGATGTCACTACCTCCGCCCTCCGGTTCAAACACCGGCCGCCTATTAGTGATCAAAGATGAAATGCCCAGCCGCGGCACCGGTAGTATTCACATTAAACTGTCATCAGGCGCCGCAAAAATTGACAATAGTACTTCATATGTGATGACTGGCTCGCTACCAGCAATTAACCTTTATTCTAATGGAAGCAATTGGTTTGTCTTCTAATTAAAGTAAAGGAGCAAGCACTGCATGGCTTATAACATTCTATCCGGCTCAGTTTTGGCCGCTCAAGTTTACCAGCCCGGCGGCCACGTAATTGGCAATATTGTATCTGGCAACTTAAGTACCTCCGATGGTGCTTCTATTATAAATGTTCCACGTTTGTCAAACGCAACCAACAATTCACTCATAACCAATGTTGGAGGAAACGCAAACACGATAACGTGTGAATCAAATTTACTATTTGATGGAGATACTCTTAGTATAACGGGGGATCTAACTGCGAGTATCGGCATCAAAGCTAGCTTTTTCGAAGGAGATGGTAGCCGACTAACCGGTATTACCGGATCCGGCGGCGGGGGAGGAGGCCCACTTGATGTTGAACAATATGGCTCAGCCCCTCTTGGCACGACTATATCTTCGTCGGCTGATTTTGCACTCATCAAATCAGGCTCGACAACAGGAATAGGTGGTGCGATATACACGCTGCCAGCTTCTTCAGCCGGCAAGGTATTACATGTTAAATTATCTGCATCAGTATCTAATGTTTCTGTAGTAGCTGCAGCGGGAGATCGGATCGAAGGCGGGGCCCTTACCAACTCTATTTATCTAGAATCAACTGGCTCTGCAGTCACCCTGATCGCTTATAACACTAGCGATTGGTGGATCTTGTGACGTTGGACTTGTATCAAAAATAATAAGATTTAGTGCTGATATGACAAGTAACGCCAGTATTAGCTTACACCAATAATATAAACGACAAAAGCAGCGACTAAGTGACTATTTAAGAGTGGGCAAACGTTAAATTTACAACATTGACTTGTGAGTCAGTGTTGTTTAATATTTGTCTAAGTTAAAAAACTTAAATATGGAGGGTTTTTATAAATGGCTTATAAATTTCAAATCGGTCAAGCAGCACTATCAGGTGCCCTTGAACAAGCCGGCGAGATCACATTCCTTAACGGAAAAGGTCCGGATGGCACAACAATCACTAGGTTGAAAAACTTGGTTGTCTTGGAAGACGGTAACGTCGACGTCCCACGACACAACGGCACTATCGGGCTTATGCTCGGAGGCGACGTAGTTACATCGACTGCAGCCGAGCTTAACCTGCTCGACACCGCGGCCGCTGGTACAGTTGTCAACAGCAAAGCTGTAATCTACAGCAATGCTGGTATTATTCAAGCTACCGACTTCAAGGGTCCAGATGGATTCGATATCGGTAACGCCACCAATGCAGATGCATTGAACTTCGCAGCTGCGGAAATCACTGTCAAAGATGGTGTTGATTTCTCGGTTGCTACAGTCGGTGGCTTCAACTACGGCGGTGCTGCGGTTACTTCAACTGCTGCAGAGCTTAACTTGCTCGATACTGCAGTAGCTGGCACAGTTGTCAATAGCAAGGCTGTTATTTACAGCGCTGGCGGTATTGTTCAAGGTACTGGCTTCAAGGGTGCTGACGACGCTGAAGTTGGTAACGCAACTAACGCTGACTTGCTGGTGCTTGGTGCGGCTAACGTTACTGTGAAAGCGAACAGTGATTTAACTGTCGCTAAAGCTGGTGGCCTTAACCTTGCTGACGGCGCAGTTACTTCAACTGCTGCTGAACTCAACTTGCTCGACGGCTCATCTGCCGCTACAGTTGTTAACAGCAAAGGTGTAATCTACGGCGCTGCAGGTCAGGTTAACGGAACATCATTGTCTGCTTCTACTGGTATTACTGGTAGTTCAATTGTAATCGGTCTCGCTGGTACTACAGGTGCTACAATCACCAACACTGGAGTCCTTTTAGGTACCCAACACTTGGCAGTTGGGCCCACCGCAAAAGTATCCAGCTCGGCAGGTATCACAGGTAGTTCTCTTCAGATCGCTGCCTTTGGTGTAACAAACACTGGCTACGTCAGTATCCCTAAACTCGCAATTGAGTTAGATGCTGATGGTGAAAACATTATCGGTATTGGTGATCTTGGTGTTGATGGTGCAGCTAACTTTAACGGTGCTGTTACTCTTGGTAACGCTACTGGTGATGATATCACTGCAACCGGCCGCTTTGCTTCGAGTCTTATTCCAAAACAAGATTCGACCAGTGACTTGGGTAGTGATACTCTTCGTTGGAGAAAAATCTACGCTGATGAAATCGTTGGTGCAGATACGACTTTGGATGTTGGACACTATGGTGCGTCCCCGTACGTAACTACCATTTCTAGTTCAACAGACTTTGCTCTTATCAAGTCTGGCTCTACAACCGGTCTTGGTGGTGCGGTCTACACACTTCCATCGGCTACTCAAGGTAAAGTTCTTCATGTCAAGCTTTCGGGCTCACAAGCGAACGTTAACCTTAAAGCTGCTGCAAACGACTGCATTGAGGACGGCGTTGCCGCAGGTTCAATTTTCCTTGAATCAACCGGTTCTGCTGTTACCTTGGTTGCTATGAATAACGAGCACTGGTACATCATCTAATCAATCTTGTTTTGTTTCGACAAAACAACTTGTTTATTCTTGGATGCCTCTCTTTACGGGGGGCATCCTCTTTTTTGTGGATGTTAAATAAAAGCCAAGCTATTTATTGTTGGCGAGGTAAAAAATGGCTTATAATGTTTTAAAAGGTGCAGTCGAAGGGTCTGTTGACCAATACGGCGATCAAGAAATCGATGGAATTAAGATATTCAAGAACACCATCAGCGCTAGCGTGTTCTATGATACAGATGCCCAGAGCCCTTGTGCAACTTTGAAAGACGTTGCGATCAGAGATATAAAGGGTCGGAGTAAAGATGCTTTATTGATTTACGATGCTCCTACCGGCGCCCGAAGCAGCCACAATTTAACTTTTTCTGATAATTGTTTAGCTGCCAAAAATGTTCGTGCTGAATATTTTATGGGTTCGGGAGAAAAATTGACGAACCTACAGGCGTATCAACTAGCCGGCTTGATAAAAGCGGAGCAAATTGCCCTAGGCCCACCTTTCCGAGATATAAGAGGAAGTCTACAACTAATGACGACAAATGGTTTGAGAGTAGGTAACGAGGGTCTCGGAGTATCTTTAAGTTCCACCAGCGGATTGTCAGTTAATTCCAACAATGATCTAGTGATTGATCCAACCAGAACAAGTGACATCATAAGTGATGGCCAAAACTTAAGTGATTCTGATTTGCTTTTGGTGTCTGACACTTCCCGTGGCCAAACATACAACACTACATTGTCGAACCTATACGAAAGCTATATAAAAAATAAAATACCACATTCAGCTGGTTCCCCTAATGAAATTCAAGTTAAAGGCAGAAAAGGTTTTGAAGCTTCTTCAAATTTAACTTATGATGCCAATAAAAATCTTTTAAAAATACAAGGCAAAACACAGTCGACCGAAGTAGAAGTTGAAAATTCACTAACATGCCGCGGCGCCATTATAAAAAATATAAAAACTATTGTATCAAGAGAATATCAAGTTGAAGCCAACGATTACACAATTTTGTGCGACTCAGTTAAGAGTCCGATTACAGTCAATCTCCCCCCTGCTTGCAACAATAAAGGCAGGGTTTTGGTGATTAAAAAAACACATACAGATAAATTTAAGTTAAACTCAAATGCGGTCACGATAAAAGTGGAAGAAGGCGATATAGATTTGCGTGATACAGTCGCCATGAAAATGAACTATTCGTCAAGAACACTGCAGTCAGATGGAGAAAACTGGTGGATTATCGGAACATTAGGTAGCTAGCGGAAAGCTACAACTATTTACATTAACAAATATATCAAGGAGAAAGTATAAATGGCGTATAATTCCCAGAAAGGAAATCAGCACAGCGGTGACATACAATATGAAGGTGATCCAAACGACACCCAGATTGATTTTGAGAATGATTTAGTCGCACTTAAGACGAATGGAGTGCAAAGGCTCATTGTCTCCGCTTCTGCGGTTACATCATCTGTTGTTTTCTCCGGTTCTTACGACGTTTACGGTCACACTTTTCGCGGCACGAGTGTTTCCGCATCGACAGGCATAACAGGCAGTTCGTTGCGAGTGGGTGCCTATGGATTAACTAACGATGGCAAATTTGCTATTTCATCTTTGACACTCGGAGGTACCGCTATAACTTCAAACGCCGGCGAGCTAAACTTGGTTGATGGCACTTCAGCCGGCACAGTTGTAAACAACAAAGCAGTTATCTACAGCGGAACCGGCCAGGTAAACGCTATTCATCTTTCTGCAGCGTCCGGTATAACGGGAAGCTCACTACGCATGGGTGCCTACGGTCTAACAAATGCCGGCCAGCTTGCAATCTCATCTTTCAATACCAATTGGACTAACGCTGGTAGGACCGTCGCCAACCTGGGTAGTGTAACTACCGCAGATATTAATGGCGGTACATTGGACAACGTTGTAATTGGTGGCTCGACACAAAATCTAGCAAAGGTTACCACCTTAGACGCATCAAACAATGTACAAATCGCCACAACATTGGGTGTTACTGGCTCTATATCTGGTAGCCATGGCTCTCTTACATCACTCTCTCTGGGTCCTGAGAACACAACGACGACAACACTATATGTCAGAGCACCAACAAATGGCCTTGTTGCAATTTTTAAATCTCCGCTTCACGATTCAATCTTGGCGGTAACCGGTTCTGGTCGTGTGGCAGTTGGTGGAGCGTTAGTTGATGCCAAGCTCAACGTTACCGGCTCAGATACAGACAAGCTTCTGTCACTTAAAAGCAGCAGAGGTAACGTTTTTGCTGTAAGCGGAAGTGGAAAAGCATATCTTTCTGGCTCACTCACTCTCAACAGTATCGAACCTACAATACACTTTAGTTCAAGTGCTGGTGCCAATTTAGGACAAATTGGGATCAACTCTTCGGACAACATACTTATTCAAAATAGTACGATAAACAAACATATCGTCTTTAAAGCGAGTGATGCCGGCACATTGCGCGAGGGCCTTCGGATTGATGGGGCTGTACCCGAAGTGGTAGTTAACCAAGGGTCAGACTCTTTAGTCGATTTTAGAGTTGAAAGCAATAACAACACACACATGTTGTTTGTTGATGGCGGTACTGAGAAAGTTGGAATAAATACAGCAACCCCAGCTAATACTTTCTCGGTTAACGGAACAACTCATCTGAGCGGATCCGTAAGATACCCAGTAGCTGTTAAAACGGCTAATTATTCGCTTACTGTTGATGATAGCATAATAATATTCAATCATGGCTCGGTTGTCACCGGGACCCTCCCAACAATTGTTGCTGGGATGGAAGGTTCTAAATTTACGGTGAAGAATATAGGTTCTGCAGTCGCGCGCATTATTGGTGATGATGATCCAGCCCAAAATATTGACGGGGTTTCTACCGGCGTAGCTTTGGCACAAGGTGACTGTATACAAGTAGTGGCGTTTCCAATTGGTAGCGGTTACGACTGGGCTACGCTTCACTTATACGATGCTTCATAGCTAACAAATGGTATAGTTACCAAAAAAGCGGGTTTTTCAAGCAAAATAGTACTATTTACTTTGAATTACTATTTTTGTAGGAGTAAATTAATGTCAAATCTGTTAAAAGAAGCGATTATCGATGCAAAAGCATTGCGCGAAACAGCCCTTAGAACTGCCGAATCTTCCATTATTGAGAAATATTCAGATGATGTAAGGAAAACCCTAGACAAGATCTTAGAGCAGGAAGATTTTGGGGATCCACAGGGTCTTGATGCAATGTCCCAAGATATGGGAGCATCCCCGGTGGCCTCTGCTGCTTCCGATGACGTAACTGACGACGTTCCTTTCGCTGCCCTCGATGATTTGGCCGAGGAAGAAGGTGAGATCGTAGACTCAATTGCAGATGGAGAATCCGTTGAAATTAATTTAGACTTACCTGCTTTAGAAGAAGCAGTAAAAGCATTTGCTGCTGAGCTTGAGGAACAAGAGGTTGATTTAGACGAGCTTGACCTTGGCTCCCTAACAGAAGAAGATGAAGAAACTCTCGAAGAAGACGAAGATGAGCTTGAGGAAGGCTCTCTTACCGATACGACCGATAAAGTCTCGTACGCCGGCCAAATTGGAGACGAGAAGGCTGGAGAAGCAGCTGATCGGATGGGTGACTTAGCCCAAATCTCTGCAATTGCCGCAGAGTCAGTCGACCCAGACCTCGATGAAAACGCGCTCATCGATGCAATCTTAGAAAAGTTAACAGTTGATGTACGTGGTGAGCTTGGTGGTTGGGCCGGCCGCTCCGCTGAACAAACCATTTATGAAACAGAAAGAGAATTAGCACATCGTCGAAGTACGCATGTGGAAGAAGAATTAGAAGATCTTAAAAAAGCTTATGAAGACTTAGTTTTCGAAAATAAACAAGTTATCTCAGACGCTGATAAGTACAAGCAGGCGCTTTATGAAATGAAAGACAACCTTGAGGACGTCAACCTTTCAAATGCGCGCTTGTTATACACGAACCGTGTTTTACGAAATACCTCCCTAAATGAGCGACAAAAAAATAAAATTGTCGAAGCGATTTCTAGCGCTGGTTCAGTAGCAGAAGCGAGGACAATATTTAAAACCCTTGAAAGCGCAGTGGAGTCTGTACCAAACAAGACACCTAAATCACTGAGCGAGGCAATTTCCCGTCCTACCTCTGTTATTCGCGCATCTCGTCAAGAGACTGTGCAAACCGACTCATTCTCCCAGAGAATGAAAAAACTAGCAGGTATAAACTAAAAATACATATAATTTAAAGGAGGTATTTTAAAATGTCTAGTATCATAGAACGATTAACCGAAGGTATGGTTAATCGAGACATGCGCGCCGAAGGTCACGCACTACTTAATAAGTGGGAAAAGACCGGACTTCTTGAAGGCTTAGATGATAGCCGTAAACGTTCGTCCATGGCTCGCTTGCTTGAAAACCAAGCAAAAGAACTACTCCGCGAAAGCTCCAGCATGGCTGGTGGCGACGTTGAGGGTTTTGCAGCAGTTGCATTCCCAATCGTCCGCCGTGTTTTTGCAGGTTTGATCGCAAACGATCTCGTTTCCGTTCAACCAATGAGTCTCCCAAGTGGGCTCATCTTCTTCCTTGACTTCACGGTCAGCCAAGAAGCTGGTGGTCACGCTATTACCACTGACCGTTTGGGCTACAAGATTAGTAGCTCGCTCTACGGTGGTAACCGCGTTGGTTCCAGGATTACTGGTGGTGTCGATCTCGATGCTCACGGTGTTGGCCTTGCTGGCGGCGCGTATAACCTTAATAACGGTTACTCGTCTCCAACTGGCTCAGCCCTTGGTAACGCGATCACACTTACTCCAGAAGCAGGTGCTTACGGTCGCTGGGGTTCGGCAGAAGCTTCGGCATCGGTGCTTCACAAGGCAATCGAATACGATCCAGACTTAGTGTCAGGCTCTACTCTTGTTGCTGAGGTTACAGTCCTTGTTACTGGACTCGATCAAGTTGATGGCAAGGGAGTTGGTCCCCAATCGTTCAACGTTTCGAGTTCCGGAGGTAATGGAGTACTGCTCGGCTCAGACGCTGCAGGCAACGCGGTCACCGCGCGCCTTCTTCGCCGTCACACCACCCTTGTCAGTGCTTCGACCACACCACGTCTTAAGTTGGTGTTCGTAAGTACTGGTTCTGATGGTAGTGGAGCCCACCTTCCAAAGAACTTGTCGGACAAGATTGTCAAGACACTTACGTCGTCCCATACGACTGTGTCTTGGGCGCAAACTGATGATATCACTAACGCTGCTGCGCTTGGTGCTGTTGTTGGTCAAACCGAATGGGGACTTGAAGGCGAAGCTGACATCCCAGAGATCGACATCAAGGTCGATTCTATCGCGATCACCGCGCAAACCAAGAAGCTCAAGGCTAAGTGGACTCCGGAGTTAGGTCAAGACCTTAACGCCTACCACAACCTTGATGCAGAGGTTGAGCTTACATCGATCCTTTCGGAGCAAATTGCTCTTGAAATTGATCGTGAAATCTTAGCTGACTTGGTCAATGGTGCTACCGCAGCAACTCAATACTGGTCCCGCTCCCCGGGTCTGTTCGTTAATCGCGACACCGGTGATGAGATTGGCGCTAGCTCCAAGGCACCCGACTTCACGGGTACCGTCTCCGAGTGGTATGAAAACCTCATTGAAACTATCAATGATGTTTCTGCTGCTATTCACCGCAAGACTCTTCGCGGTGGCGCTAACTTCGTTGTCTGCGGACCCGAAGTCGCTAATATCCTTGAGTTTACCTCTGGATTCCGCGCTAGTGTCACAGCTGATGCCGAAACTGGTGATATCGGAGCAGTCAAGGTGGGAGCATTGAACAAGAAGTTCGACGTTATCGTTGATCCATACTTCTTGCGCAACGTGTTGCTCGTTGGCCGTCGCGGCTCTTCTTTCCTCGAAAGCGGATACGTGTACGCACCATACGTGCCACTGCAGACCACACCTACAATCTTCGGACCAGAAGACTTCGTGCCTCGCAAGGGCGTGATGACTCGTTATGCGAAGAAGATGGTACGTCCCGATATGTACGGCATCGTTGTCGTACGCGGATTGACCGGCGAGTCTGGAGGATGATCTAATAGATCAGACTTATAGTCGCTAATAAACAAACTCCCCTGTCACTTCGGTGGCGGGGGTTTTTGGTTTTTATATAGTGATAAAGTGTTTTTAGCAGGCATTGCCACTACTTATAAACAGCAAACACGACGCGCTAATTAATTTTTTTATAAAGGAGAAACTTCGTATGGCTACTACCCCTAATGCAGCAAGACTTAAAAAACTTTTGGGAGGCACCGTTATCGAAGTACCGGGCGGTACTATCACCGAGCTTACCAGCACAACAGCGACGATCGCAACGGCAGCAGTCACAACTTTAGGTGTTACAGGGGTCCAAACCCACACCAATGCGTCTGGCGCCTACATCAACGGCAAAAACGTAGTCTCCAAAGTAGTAGCTTTCTCAGTCGGCTCACCAAACATTGATTCTGGAGCGATTTATGTTCCTGGCAATTCTTTAATTACCAAGCTGACTGTTGTTTGCAATACTGCATCAACCCAAGGCAGCGGTAACGTTACAGTTCAAGCCGGTACCACAGCTTCAGGAAATGATTATGCAGCCGCGGTAACCTTCGAGACAGGAACCAGTGTTAATGGCGGAGTTGGAACCTCGACAGATACAGCTTTGGCCACAGCGCTGAAGGCAGATAACCCACTGGTGCAACAGGCGACCGCCGCGGCATGGTGTTCCGGAGCCGCAGAGGTTCACATGCGTATTATCGCAGCGGGAGGAAACTTCACAGGAGGTTCCTTTACTTTCATCGTGGAGTTTGATTACGCAGGTGGCGATTAAACCATAACCCTTATAAACAAAGATCCCCGGCCAAAAGCCGGGGTTTTTTTTGAAAAACCTGATCTCTACAATTTTTTCGCCGGTAAATTTTTGAGATTTTCATTTTTTGTCTTATGAAAAACTATTTAACTTATAGACGCCGAAGGAACCATCTTTAATGCCAACCGATTTAAATCCAAATTCACAAACAAGCGCCATAGTCCTAACTTCAACAGGTAGCGCTACTAAGGTATCTGCTGCCGTCCCGTTTGGCATGTATACTGGCTCAGCCGACTTCTTAACCGGCGCCGCACTACAGGTAAATTACGTATATAAAAAGTTAGGCGGAGATGTAATAGATATTGAGCTTACACCAGCAAATGTGTACTCAGCATATGAAGAAGCTGTGCTTGAATATTCGTATATAGTAAATCTTCACCAAAGCAAGAATGTTTTATCTGATTACCTGGGTAATGCTACAGGCACATTTGATCATCTGGGGAATATCAAATCTGGCTCCCTTTCCGCTAGTTTGGGCGGAACCCATGTTGAGTTGAAGACACCAAAAATGCATTTTTCAATTGCAAAAAGAGTGGGAGACGGCATGGCATCCATCAGTGGAATGGGAGGTAGCCAGAGGCAGTACTCAGCTTCGTTTGCCCCAGTGGATGATGTACAAGACTATGATCTCCAAACAATTGTAAAAACAGCATCTGACAGCGGTAAGGATGACGCCGGCCGGAATATTGGTTTTTCTGGCAAGGTTGAGAACAAAAGAATTATCGTAACAAAAGTGTTTTATAAATCACCAAGAGCTATGTGGAGGTTCTACGGATATTACGGAGGAGTCGGAGTTGTAGGAAACGGTTCCACATACGGTCAATTTGCTGATGACTCGACATTTGAAGTAATACCTACGTGGCAAAATAAAATGCAAGCGATTATGTATGAAGATTCGCTTTTCACTAGAACCTCTCACTATTCATACGAAATTATAGCAAACCGCTTAAGACTGTACCCGTCACCTAGTGACTATTCCTTTGGTCCTGACGACAGGATCTTTTTTAAATTTTACGTAGAAGAAAATGCGTGGGAAGAGGCCGATTCGTTCGAATCAGGCGTCAACGGCATCAATAACATGAATACGCTGCCTTTCGGTAACATACCGTATAACAATATTAATTCGATTGGCAAACAATGGATTCGCAAATATGCATTGGCGCTTTGTAAAGAAATGCTAGGCCAAATCCGAGGTAAGTTTACCACAGTGCCAATCCCAGGAGAAAGTGTAACGTTAAACCACAGCGAATTGTTATCTCAAGCGAAAGAAGAACAGACTGAGCTTAAAGATAAATTAAGAGATATGCTTAAGGAAATGGAATACCCAGAACTCATGAAGAAGGACCAAGAAAAGGCAGACGCAGCAACCGCTACTCTAAAGAACTCCCCACTGCCAATTTTTGTAGGATAAATTAAACAATGTCGAATGAATGGAAAAAACCTGGCGCACCACCACCACCTTTATTTCTTGGAAAAAAAGAAAGAGACTTTGTAAAACAAATTAACGATGAGTTAATAGAAAAAGTAATTGGACAACAGATATTATACTATTCTATTGACCTAGCCACTACTAACTTTCATGAGTTATACGGGGAAGCTGTTGAAAAAACGTTTTTGCCGCCTATAAGAGTATATGCCCTTGTCGAATATACCGACTTCTCTACCGATTACATGGAAGATGTAGGGATAGACAAGAGCTGGGAGGTTATGGTCCATTTTCACAAAAGAAGGTTGGAGGAAGATCAAGATCTGTATGTTAGAGAAGGTGATTTTGTTCTTTATAATGATAGTTACTATGAAATAGTCAAGCTTACCGAGCCTAAATTACTTTTTGGGCAAGCCGGACAAGATTTTGAGATAGCTGCCAGATGCAGAAGAGCGAGAAGAGGACTTTTTAATGCTTCCTGATAATTTTGACTTTGCGTTACTGCCAGTTGACGCATCTAAAGCAACCTTAAAAGAAATTGGAATGCTTTCTTCAACGATAGAGACTATCGACTATGCAATGGTGTCGTGGTTGAAAGAAGATTTAAAATTGTCGGCCGTAACTAATGAAGGCAACCGAAAAGTACCCGTTTTGTGGCAAACCCCCGAGCGCTCCTTCCAGATAAAAAACGCTAAAGAGTTGAGAGACGATGACGGCGCCTTAAAATTACCGGTCATTTCGATTCAAAGGACCGCAATGACGAAAGACCCCAATAGAAAAGGTGGATTTCAAGCGCATTTATATTCTAAAGATCAGAATGGGCGCGCCGGCAGGATAGTGATTGCAAAAAGAATAGTTGAGGACAAAACTAGAAATTTTGCAGTAGCCGGCAATACCCGAGTTGATCCGGGCGCCGTAGCCCCGAAACCAAGTTTGGCTTCGGGCAAGAAAAAACAAATGTGGTTCCCGAGAAAGAATAACAAAATAGTAATACAGTCTTTATCAATCCCAATACCAGTTTATATAAATATAGACTACAAGATTGTGATGAAAACAGAATACCAACAGCAAATGAACGAACTGGTGGCACCCTTCATTGCGAGAACAGGACAAATAAACTCTTTTGTGTTAAAACGCGATGGCCACCTATACGAAGCGTTCATTGAACAAAATTTTGCACAAAGCAATAATGTGGCTAATCTAGGTGAGGATACACGCCTTTTCCAAACTGAAATAAATATAAAAGTCTTAGGGTATTTGATCGGCGAAGGAAAAAATGATGACAGGCCCATTGTAAGGATAGATGAAAATGTTGTAGAAATCTCCTTTCCGCAAGAAATGGTGGCCCCTCCAGGCGACTGGAACTTCTTCGGCAATGTAAAATGATGCTTCCCGAGAGGAAAGCTATAACTTTTTATTAGTTCCTGAACAGCCTTTTGAGTTTAAAAACACTATTTAATGTATGATTGCAGCATCACACATCTAATTTATTGAGGGGAAGTTAAAACATGTCAGTCAAAAAATTCAAATTCGTATCTCCTGGAGTGTTTATCAATGAAATTGATAACTCCTTTATACCAAAGTCCGCGGACTCTATTGGTCCAGTTGTCATTGGTCGCTCTGCACGCGGCTTAGCGATGACCCCAACAAAGGTTGAGTCTTACTCACAATTCATTGAATTGTTCGGCGATACCGTTCCTGGTAACGGCGGCGGCGATATCTATCGTTACGGCAACCATCAATCACCGATGTATGGTACTTATGCTGCGAAAGCTTTCCTGCGCGCAAACGTTGCACCGCTTACTTATATTAGGCTTTTAGGTCAGCAGACTTCTGCTGGTTCCGCAGCCGGCGGCGATGCCGCAGCAGGTTATAAGACAACGCAGAACTTAGGAACTGCCGTGGCCTCCAAGTCTAGCGCAAATGGTGGTGCATATGGTCTTTTTGTGGCCAAGTCAGGATCTTCCATGGACCTTGTCGGAGAGGCCTCCGGTGCGCTCCACTTGGCAGCAGTTTTCTACGTGAACACTGGCTCGGTCCAACTTCAAGGTACTTTGCGTCAAGGTAATGATGCCGGCGCCGGCGGTACGTCTTCCGTTGGTCAAGTTGTACAAGCTGCAGGCGCCGTTGTATCGATGGGCTCTGATGGCTTATTCACATTAATTGTTAGTGGCTCAAACAAGGGCAACCGAAAGATTAAGTTCAACTTTGATGACTCCAGTGACAAATTTATTCGTCGCCGCGTGAACACAAACCCGCAGCTACTCTCAACAGCTGGAACTTTCTATCCGCAATCAGCGGCCGACGATATTGTTTTGGGCGAATCTTTTGAGCAAGAGCTTCGTGATCGTAGCTTGGCTACATCAACTACTCTTCACGGAGTTGTTCTTGGTCTCGCTCTGAGCGGTACCGCGGCTACTGGTCCTCATAATCTCGAAGGCCAAGCGTCAACAGAAGCCAGATCCGGCTGGATTATTGGTCAAGAAATTGATGGAGTCACTACTGACTTTCAACCACAAGCTCAACAAAAGCTTTTCCGTTTTAAAGGCCGTGGCCATGGCGGATGGTTGCATAAGAACATAAAGATATCCATAACGAATATCAGAAAGTCTAATACAACCACTACAGACTACGGAACGTTTACAATATTGCTTCGCGATATTAACGATACCGATAATAATGTTACTGTTATGGAAAGATTCGACAATTGCAGTCTTGATCCCAAATCTCCAAATTATATTGCCCGAGTAATCGGCGACAAATATGTCGAATGGGACGCTAACGAGCGCAGACTTAAAGAATACGGTAACTATGCCAACCAGTCGAAATATATCTGGGTTGACATGAATGATAAAACTGATCAAGGTGGAACTGAACCTTCACTCCTCCCATTCGGCTACTTCGGACCTCCCAAGTTTAGAAACTTGCTGAACGCCAAAGATGCCAGTGATTTTGAAAACTCATTTATTATCAACGCACAAGGCTTGAGCGGTAGCGGTAACGTCGCCGGCTGTACAGCTATGAGTGGCGCTGGCGCTGTTGGCCAGGCGCCCACGGCCCAAGGCCATAGATATGCGATTAACGTCGGCGGGGGGTCGGTCAAATTGGGCCGTACCGCCACTGACGGCCTTTCCTTCATTCCTATGCAAGCAGCCACAGCCTCGCTGTTCTTCCCTAAAGATCGCTTGCGGGTGTCAGCCAGTGCTGGCGGACAATCAGATCCAACCGACTCTTACTTTGGTTTCTCAACTACGAGGACAAGTGGGTCCACTCGCGCTGATGCAAGTGTCCTTGATACTCACAACTTGTTATACGGCGGCTTTCCAGATGATATTACATCGGCCAACGGTACACCAGAGCTAAACCCAACTGCATACCCGGGCATTGATGCTTATTCATATGTATTCAGTCTTAATGATGTTGTTCTCGACGTTAACGGCAACTACTACTACGAGTCTGGTTCCCGTGACAATACTGATGGCACTAACGCCAATAGAGCCAAAGGCTCCGTGACCTCAGCTTCAATTGATGGATTACTGAACGCAGGATACGGTAATTTCACAACACCACTGTACGGCGGTTTTGATGGATTTGATATCTTCAAACCAGATCCACTTTATAACAAAGCTATGGGGGCCTCAGCTACCGAAGATACGAGCTACGTGTTTCACACATACCGTAGAGCGATTGACACGGTTTCTGATCCAGAAGTTACTGATATGAATATCTTGACAATCCCGGGCCTCACAAATAACTCATTGACTGAGCACGCAATCAATGTTTGCGAAGCTCGTGGAGATGCAATGGCACTCATCGATCTTCCAAGCGTATACGTACCAAATCATGAGGAATACAACGCGGATAAATCGTCAGCAATTCAAACTACGCCAGTAAGAGCAGCTGAGGCTCTCAGAACCCGCAGGATTGACTCAAGCTACGGTGCCACATTCTACCCATGGGTGCAGACCCGCGATGATAACACAGGCGCCAACGTTTGGATTCCGCCTACCGTAGCGATGCTCGGTGTGCTAGCTAGCTCGCAAGCCAAAACAGATGTATGGTTTGCTCCAGCAGGCTTCAACCGCGGCGGCTTAACTGACGGTGCGGCTGGAATTTCAGTTATCGGAGTAACCGAGAAGCTTACAAGCAAACAACGTGACACGTTATATGATAGCAACATCAATCCAATCGCTTCATTCCCATCAACTGGAATTGTAGTGTTCGGCCAAAAGACACTCCAAGAGCGCCAAAGCGCACTTGATAGAATCAACGTCCGTAGATTGGTAATTTACTTGAAGAAACAAATCTCGATTATATCCTCACAGGTACTTTTTGAGCAAAATGTACAGTCAACTTGGAATCGATTCAAGTCGCTGGTTGAGCCATTCCTCGCGAATGTCAAGGTCCAGTTCGGTATCACTGATTACCGTCTGATCCTCGATGAGTCAACTACGACGCCGGACCTCATTGACCAAAATATCCTCTATGCGAAGATTATGGTCAAGCCAGCCCGCGCAATCGAATTCATAGCTATCGACTTCGTGATCGCATCCTCTGGTGCATCATTCGATGATTAAAAAAGTCGCGGTGGATTTTTCCTCCGCGCAACTACTTAAAAATAGGAAATACTAACAGGAGTACCTAAGCCATGCCATTCTGGTCAACAGATTTTAGTCAAGACACAACTTTAAAAGATCCGAAAAGAAAATTCAGATTTACAGTCGAATTTCAAGGGATTGACTCACCTATCGGCGGAGCTACCGTTTGGTATGCCAAGACCGTTACGAAGCCCTCATTTCAGATCGCCTCTTCGGAGCATAAATTCTTAAATCATACATTTTACTATCCAGGTTCCGTTACTTGGCAAGACGTATCATTAACCCTTGTTGACCCAGTTGATCCAGATGCGACTGCAACTTTCTCTGATATTATAGTACAATCAGGGTATTCCCCGCCAACCGACACAAACTCTTTAGGCACAATGTCTAAAGCAAAAGCTGCCGGCGCGCTTGGAACTATTATTATTACTCAAATTGATGCTGAAGGAGCACCGCTTGAAACTTGGACACTCTGGAACTCGTTTATTACTGAAATCAAATATGGAGATTTGGCATACGGTGATGACGAATTGGTCGAAATGGGCGTTACAATCAAATATGATTGGGCTCGCGTTGAGACTGCTAGACCATCCTCGTCAGTTAATGGAACTCAGGGCAACGAATTCTTTAGAGTATAATAAAACTAGACAAAACAAAACGAGAGGTGTAAATTGTCGAGAAACAATAATGATCGCTTAGGCGCTCATCAACAAGATACTAGCCCGGCACCTTCACAAGTTATGCAAAATGATTCCCCAGGGTTTTCATTTGTCGTGCCGAGCGAGTTTGTGGATTTGCCTACCGGTGGCCGCTACTACCCAGAAGGTCATCCGCTCCACAAGCAAAGTAGTATAGAAATCAAACAGATGACAGCGAAAGAGGAGGATATGTTAACTTCCCAGACACTGTTAAGAAAAGGCATCGCGCTTGAGCGAGTGCTCTCTAGCTTGATCATGGATAAGAACATTAGCACCGATACCTTGTATGTTGCAGATAAAAATGCAATTATTATAGCAACTAGGATATCAGGTTATGGCAGTGACTATAACACAACGGTGGGTTGCCCTGCATGTGGTGAAAGTCAAAAGTACTCGTTTGACCTAAGAAATGCTAAAGTATACACTGGCGATGACTGTGATGTTTTGGGCGTTAATAATAACGAAAACGGGACTTTTAATGTTACACTACCAAAAACTAAAGTTGACGTGACATTTAGGCTTCTAACTGGTCACGATGAAAAACTTCTGGTAAACGGAATGGAAAAAGACAAAAAGTCCAAATCACACGAAAGAAATGTCACGAGACAGATTGCTTTCATGGTATTGGCAGTTAACGGAGATTCATCGACGGAAGCAATTCAATATTTTGTTGAAAACATCCCCGCCATTGATGCCAGGCACCTAAGAGCAGCCTATAAAGCCGCATCACCAAATATCGATATGACTCAGAGCTTTGTTTGTGGAGAGTGCGATCACGAACAGGAAATGGAGGTGCCGCTTAACGCGGACTTTTTTTGGCCTGACCAATGAATACATGGAAAACGTGTATGAGCAGTTCTTCTTTTTAAAATATTCTGGCGGTTGGTCCTTCTCAGAGGCATATAATTTGCCAGTTGGGCTAAGAAAATGGTTTGTTGAAAGACTGATCAAACAATTGGAAGATGAAAAAGAAGCAATCGAAAAAGCACAGAAAGGGGGCGGCCGCGGCTCGCAAGTCTTATCTGAGGCTAACCAGCCACAGTTGCCCTCCCAATTCGAGAATATCTAAAGACGGCCCAAGCCGTCTTTTTTCTTGTGTAACTAATTAATCTTAGAGCACGAATATCGTGCAGGAGAAATACACCTTGGCTGATGGCGTAAAATACACCAAAGAAGATTTACAGATCCAAGAAGAGATCATTGAAGGCTTAAGGGAGATACAAAGGCTTCAAAGAGCTAACAAGGATCTCAACGACGAACAAAAAGCTTTACTAGCCGCTGCAGCTCGCGAACATGGTAACATCAAAGATGCAATATCAGACCAGCGCTCTATAACCCAAGACATGATCCGCCAACGTAGGAATTCAAAAGCTGCGTTGTTTGAAGAATTGGAAGTATTAAAACAGCAACTATCAGCTTATCAAAGCATAAATACAAGCGGCAGGTATAGGCAAGAAGTTTTAGATGCACAATTGGCCGTTGAACAGAAAAAACTACAAATTCTACTTGAAACTAGAGATCTCACAGATGACGAAGTTTTAAAACAAAAAGAAAAAGTTGATCTGCTCAGAAAGCAAAATGAGGCTTATAAAGAACAATTAGCCGTTGCAAAAGAAATTGGAAAAACTCTTGGAACAGTATTTGCCGTATATGAAAAGAACAAATTCTTTAATGTCGACAATGCAAAAAAATTAGCCAAAGCATTCGCCGGCGGTAGAGTTGCATTACAAGGTATGGCCAAAGCATTAGCCGCTAGCGCAATAACATCGTATCTTGATTCAGTGGTCGGGCTCGTTTTTGAACTTGAAAAAGCAGAAGCAGGGTTTATTAAAACTACTGGTGCATCTAGGGAATTTGCCAAGTCTGTTCGCGGCCAGTACGAAGACCTGCGAGGACTAGGCGTGCAAATAGCCGAAGTTACCGGTGCGAATGCTGCGCTTTATTCTACATTTACAGATTTTACAACCTTAAGTCCAACCACCAGAGATGAGATTGGCAAAATTGGAGCACTGTTAGGGCGCCGTGGTGTCGATTTCCAAGACTTTGCAGCCGGCATACAGCAAACCAACAAGGCCTTCGGTCAAACGGGCCCAGAAGCCGCTCAGACGGCCATGCAGCTTGAAGCTTTGGCGTCCAAGTTACAGATACCACCCCAAATGATGGCAAAAGAGTTTCAAGCCTCTAGCGGGGCTTTAGCTAAACTAGGTAAAGACGGCCCAATAGCATTTGCTCGACTTGCCTTTGCCTTTAAGAAAACCGGCCTTGAGATCAACAAGATAATCAAAATATCTGAGGCTTTTGACACGTTTGACGGCGCCGCAACCCAGGCAGGCAAGCTGAATGCTGCTTTGGGCGGAAATTTTGTTAATGCTATGGATCTTATGATGGCAACTGATCCGGTCGAGCGCTTTGAGATGATCAGGGACTCTCTATCGAGCGCTGGTCTTGAGTTCGACACAATGGGCTACTACCAAAGAAAATTTATTGCTGAATCAGTTGGTCTTGACGGACCTAACGAGCTTGCGATGCTGATGTCAGGCAATTTAGAAGGCCTTGCAGACTCAGCAAAACTAAGTCAAGCTGAAATTGTAGACTTAGAAAAAAGAGCAGCTGAAGCTACAGCAGTTCAAGAAAAGTTTAACGGCGCTATGCGCAGCATGATTGTGGTGTTAGAGCCGGCCATCGATTTGCTTCAAAGATTCGGCGACTTTTTGACCGAAAATAAATGGTTTGCATCCGGCTTAGGTTATGTAATTGGTGCCCTCGTCGTAGGCTTCTTGGCTTATAAAGCAGTAATGCTGTCTTTAATCGTCGTAGAAGCTTTGAAGGCCGTTGGTTCGATTTTCCTTGCCGGCGCCGAAAAAACAAAAAACGAAGTAACCAAAGAATCACTGCTTTTGTCGAATGCACAAGCGGTAGCTTTGGCTAAGCTAACGCCGCTCATGCTTGCTTTTGGATTCGCAGTCCTCATGGTTGGCGCCGGCATCGGACTTGCTGCCGTTGGCTTGGCTGTCTTAGTTGTATCCTTCAAAGATCTGGGTGACGCTGCTTGGCCTGCTGCAGCGGGCATAGTTGGATTTACTTTGGCATTTGCGGGCTTGATGGCGTTGTTAGTCGGCTTGACCGCTGGACCGCAGGCAGGCGTCACAGCCCTCGCGGTCGGTGTCTTGCTATCTATTGGCGCCGCGGCCCTGATGATCGGTAAGGGAATCGAAATGGCAGCAAACGGTTTCGATACATTTAACACAGCGCTCAATAACATAGATACTACGAACATGATAAATCTTTTAACAGAGTTCGACAAGTTTAGCAATACAATAGGCAACATGGTCAAGATAGCGAACGCTATCGACAATATATCAGACTCTATGGATGACTTGAATACAAGTAAAACTATAGCTCTAACAAGACTAATTAAGACAGTGCAGGTTGGCTCACCTGAAATGATGGAGACAGCAGCCGGCGTCGAGACCATAGCGACTTCGCGTGTTGCGGCACAAACTGCCATAGACACTGAGGCAATTGCCGAGATAGCTTCAGCCGCGGCAGTTGTTGCGGTGAATCAAGCGAAGAAAGGCTCAGATGCGAGCACCGGAGGCTACAGATCAACACCTAATCGTCCCGCCGCAAATATAGTAGTTGAGAATGTTTTCCAAGTTGACGGGAAAGAAATCAAGAGAATCCGCGATAAATCTTTAGGCGAACAAATTGCGGCCGCAGTCATGGGTCAGGCACCCCCTGCAGGTTAATATTAGACCAAAAAGTTTTGGAAATGCATACTTACAAGAAAGGAACATAGAATAAATGGCTAGTGATGATTTCAGCGGAGACATAAGCGTAGCGCATGATTTTTTTAATGCGAATTTCGATAGTAGTCGATATAAAACTAGTCGAGTAGGCGATCGCCTTCAGAAACCGGTAAGAAACTATGTTGATGGCAGCGATTATCTTGCGAATAGACGTAAGATGATGATCTCTTTCCAACATGCTCCATCGGGCCGATCTATATTTTTCAAGTCTTTTATAACAGCTTTTAACGAAACGTATAACTCAGATTGGGTCGACGAAAAGGTTTTTGGTCGAGTAGATCCAATTATGTTGTTCAAGAATACTTCTCGAAGGATTACTTTAGCCTTTAAGGTACCAGCCGGCACAGAAAGCGAAGCATATGAGAATCTTGTAAAATTACAGCACCTAGCTCAATTCTTGTATCCAAACTATAAAGATGTGGGAGATGCATCTACTATCTCTCAATCGCCATTGATAAGGCTAAAGGTTATGAACTTGGCTCAAAAATCAGGCCCTTCCTCAACTGATACTAGAAACGATATCGGTGGTGCTAACCAGTCACCAGAATTATTATACGAACAGTATCGAAGCAACTATCAGTCCTCTGGTGGCCTGCTTGGTGCGGTAACAAATGTCACGATTAACCACAACTTAGAAGCCGAAGATGGCGCATTTATGAAAGCGGAGAACACTATACTGCCTAAATTGTTTGAAGTCAACTTAGAATTCGCCGTGATTCATGAGCAGCCGCTGGGATGGAAGAAGACCAGAAACGGTGCAGAATTCCAAGACAAAAATTTCCCATACAATGCCAAAGGTAGTGATCCGTTTAAGACTTTTGCTGCGGGCAAGAATGACGTGCAATCTATAATAGATGCAGCAACTCCGCCCCAAGCACGTATTGACAATGCCAAAGCTAAAAAGAATAAGGCTATTTGGGGGCTGAGTGACAGCGAGAAAGGAGATGTCATGATGCGCCGTGCGCCCCGCAAACTCGCACGCGCGAAAAACGCCCACGATGAATCCCGCGCCGTTGACCCGTACGCTGACGCGCTAGATATGTTCACCATTGACTCTGCACCCACGGTATACTACGGGGGCTCTGAAGAAGGTGGTATGGTAGACCCTCGGTACAACCCACTTTTGCAAGGGGATTAAAGGTTCAAATAAACTATGGCAAGATACACTAAAGATAGGGTACTAAATAACAGTAGCGAATACTACGAGTCAATTCGTCGCAACAAAAAAACTCTCAGACATTTTGAAACTCCACGACTGGCTAACCCGGGCGTTGGTGCTCGCACAGTTATAAACAGCGTAACGCATATATGGACTGTCGGCGATAGATTTTATAAATTAGCAAACACTTACTATGCTGATGTTAGATTCTGGTGGGTTATTGCATGGTATAATGGAGTACCTACCGAAGCGCATCTCACTCGCGGGACACCAATTGAAATACCGCTCGACATTGATATGGCCTTGAGGGCCATGGGACAATAAAATGGCAGTATCAAAAGATAGCGAATCGGCGCAAGCAGGCCTAGGGGTCTTTAAAGCAATCGATGAATGTGGTCCGACGATTAAAGAGAACATGGCTCTTTACGATCAGGTTATGGCCCCACTTGAAGCGGCTTTACTAAGTAACACGATGGACGGCACCCCGCTTACCGGCGAGCCAATATACGATGACATGTCTTCCGAGCAGAAAGCTAACTACGAACTCATGATGGATCTTTTTTACCCCGGATTCAGCACCGCCGGCCCCCTCAGTTCAGTTGGAGATCTCTCGTCTAGAAATTATTCTTCCAGTACTCCCGGATACTTGACTGGCGACGAATTGGAAACAATTAGTAAACTCCTCAACAGGGAGAATACCACCGAAGAGGAAACAGAAGCTGCCCTCGCAGCAGCAATCATGGGAACCTCTCGAAACGCCAAAGCCGCCGGCTCCGGTAACAACGGCTCAGTTAAAAAGCTGCTTGAACAAATTGAATCGAACCTAGTTTTGAATTGGGAAGAGAGATCCCATGTCCGCGACAAGATGTACCACGCGAAGACTAATAATCTTTTAGATTATGATGGCTCTAAAGAGTTCACTATCGGCAACAACACTAAAGGACTCACCAAGGGTGATGGGCCCAGCCTAACCCCGGCCCAGCAAGCCTACGTAGACTTCGTTAGAGCCGATTATCTCAAGAATAATACTAGCGGCTTCGGCTCGACCGGCGCCAAAGACGCCAAGAAAGCTTTTGACGAAATGAAAAAATGCGAAAAGAGTATAACGGATGCAGACCAAAGACTAAAAGACTCGAAGCTGGATAACCGTGCGCTAGCACTGCTTGGGCTGCAAGAAGGAGCCAGCCTCTACGCCCAGGCCGTTGCACTCGCCGGCCAGATGGGCCTTGGTGGCCTCAGTGACGAAAACGACGAACAGATTCGAGATGCCTATAACGATGTAAGCGAAACAGCTACCCAATTGGCGCTCACTGCTATGGGTGTGGACATGAACTATAAGGAGCAATGCTACTTGCTCGCCAAGATATTGCAGCTTTCGCAATACAAAATGAGTATAATTGATCAAGGTTTGGACAGGGGTTCCCCAGCGAAAAAAACGTTACCGTATGTTAAAGGCGCTGGCAACAGTAGCATACAGGCAATGGGCGACCCTTATGGTTTTGTCAATAAGCTGACACAATCCGGTCGTTTTGAAGAATTTTTTAATATAGAAGGCAGGGATCTATCATCGATGCAACCATACATAAGGCTGTACAAGATGACTCGAAAAAAGTTTAACGGCACAATGGGGGACATAGAGACTCCAATACAATTTGACTCAGTACAGAAACCTGGCGACCTTAAGGAATTTTTTAAGAAAAAAGAGGCTAGAGGGTTTGGGGTTGGTATAAAAGATTTTACATTTAAATATGAGGGCTCTAACCCTTTTTCGGTCAAGAAAAGTATTAGTGCTAAGCTGACTATCCACGCAAACTCCTTTGACGAGTTAATCCAGCCAAGAACCTCAACAAATCCAGGATCAAGCAATTCTTCAAAATATCGATATTTGGATTTATGCCTGAAAACTGGCAATATTACAAAAAAGAAAGAGCAGGCTTATGATGACTATGTTGGAAAAGCGATACAAAGAATTCAAGATTCAAAAAACTATTCATTAGATTTTAGATTAAAAGCGGTTGTAGGCTGGTCTACCCCGAGTTCGCATGGGGATAACTCAACAGCCACTGCCACAAAAAGAAGAAAGATGCTGGATGCGGTAGACGACAGCTATATCACATTAAATTTGACCCCCACAACACACGAATTTAACATAGGCGACGACGGCCGCGTAGAATTTGTTATAAATTATTTAGCATATGTCGATGAGCTGTTTGATCAGCCCAACTATAACATATTTTCCACCGGTGCTTTGAACGCCGCGGCTTTTTTGGCAGAGGTAGAAAAGAAAGACGCCCTTGTTAAGTGTGATGAAAAAAAAGGTGCTACTGCCAAGCAATCTAAAGACGGGGCCCTATCAACGTGGATTGAGGGCCAAAAAGCTTCTAGCCTGCAGAACATAATCCACTCTCTTTCAGATAAAGGAAGAATTTTTTATGCGCGTATTCCGCGGACTGACTTGGCTCTGTTTACTTCGCAAGGCCCGTTTTACGAGCGCGCCGGCGCCACTTTAGATGTGGCGGCTTCTGAAAGCCTACGAAAGAGCATGAAAAAGGAGGTTAATGAGATGATTAGGCCGCTTGATGCTGCGTGGGTTGAAACAAAAGATAAAGATGGAAACCCGGCCGGTGTTGACTCCGAAGGCCTTAGTTTCAAAGAGTGGGACCTTCAAAACAAACGAAATCTGCAGTTTTCGAGTTCAGCTTATAGCTGGGACGAAGAACATATAGCTTTCTTTTTTCTAAGCGATCTCATAGACACTATTTTGAAATCGATCGAGGGGGCACTCAGTGACTTCTCGACAGAGCTAACCAAAATGCAACATCCCAATAGCAACTTTCCAAATCCAAAAGTTGCTGTCACAAAAGCGGAAGAAAAGTTAGAAATTGAAAGATTTGAAAGGTTATCGGAGCAATTTGAGAAATTTCGTGTAGTGCTCGGCCCAATTGAAATAGTCGACCCAAAAAGCGAACTACATACCCAATTTCTTTCTATGGGCGATCTCCCAATATCGGTAAAATATTTTGTTGAATGGCTTTCTTCTGAAGTGGTTGGTAAAGCAACTTCGAATTATCCGTTAACTACTTTTTTATCGAGATTGATGAACAACCTATTGCGTGATTTTATAAATACTGATTCATGTTGGGCCAAAAGAGGATTTCAGAAATTAAGGCTGTTCAATACCACGATAACCGATTATGAATTAGAGGGAACGGGCCTTGATTCCCTTACAAACCGAGCCCTCCGCGGAGGCCATCGGTTAGTTGTAGGAGACTTAACTAACAGCGAACAAGGCCATAAGCGACTGTTGAACATCTCAGGACCAAAAAAAGGAACGATCGGTCCTCCCAATTCCGAAAGAAACTATTTAATTTTTCATGCAGGCCGAACCCAACCAGTTCAAAAAATGAATGGCGATCGAGCTGAAGACCACGGCCGCGGCATATTTCATTATATTCTTGGCCGCGACAAAGGAATAATTAAAAACATAGCACTGACCAGAACTTCTACTGCGGGCCACAAAGAAGTAAGATTTGAAGGGGAGGGGTATAATGGGCTAGCCCAGTTAAGAGAAGTCTATGACGTTGAAATCGAATCTTTTGCAAACATTTCAGCTTGGCCCGGTACTTATATTTTCGTCGACCCGCGCGGATTTGCTCCCACTTTAAGCTATGACATGAAGCAAGAAGGGTTTAACTTCGAAGATTTGACTGACTATGGCCTAGGCGGTTATTACATGATAATTTCCTCAGAACACTCGTTTGGTCCGGGCTATGCCAATACGTCGATAACTGCAAAATGGACTCACCAGATCGATCACAAAGGAGACCAGCCAGCCTCCGGTCAGGAACTGCACGAAGCTGGTTACCAAGCCGGCGACCAGTCGACTATACCAAATTTACAATCTGGTAAATGTGCCTCTGTCAAGTCTGGCCGGCGCGATAGACTGGAAGCTGCCGAACTTGGCGTTGTGGACAACGACGGCAACGACTTTATAACGTCTTTGCTTAAAAGTGTGCCTTTCTTCGGAGATGATGTGTCGAAAAAGCCAGGCCCCAAGTAGTTACTTTAGATAGAGCTACAACGTTATAAAGGAGAACAACAGGATGTCAAAACTATTTGTTAGAAGTGAAAATGATGGCGCCCGAAATTTATTTAAGAAGAGGACCATCTATAGATCAAACATGTACACAATGTCTCAGGCCTACCCAAACATAGTAGATTTCAATCTCGGCGAAAAGTTCTTTTATGGTCGAACTAGTCAGTATTTTGAGCCAATTATATACCGTCAACGGTTTTCAAAATTAAGCATAATTAATTCTTTGGCTGATACTCCGACAAGGAGCCCCAAAGTCATTGATTTTGTTGCGGATGTGTTTAACCAGATGTTTGTACAGTTCAGAAAAGGTCAACTTACGGGTAAACTATCTGATGACAAAAGCCCGATAAGCGAGTTTAAGATATATAAAGCTTTTGAAAGCCCCGACATTTTATACCGTGAATATGTCAATGCGCAAATGCAGACACTGATCACAGTTGCAGCTAAAGAAAAGATCGTTTTTGAAAATTTTGATCAATTTTTTGAATATTTTATGAAATCGACGAATGCCTATACTCAAAAAATTCCTTTCACTCGACCAGCTTTCATTAAAAGCAAGTACTGTCCGATAACGTGTTCTGGACTGGCCATAGAACTTGATGACGGAGAATATACAAACGACGAAGAAAAATGGAACATGATCGTCAAAAGCCCCAATTGGTTATATTATGTAAATCTTTGTAATACTTACGGATTTATGATCGATATGAGTTACCCTATGCGAATAGTAGCCGACATCGACTCTGAAATTATGCAAGAGTCAGCAGCGAAATATGGCCTGGATTCAACCGCGGTTATCTTAGAACAAGCTTATGTCCCGGCTCACCAAGGATACCTTGCGCAATTTAAAAATATACTGTATAATACATACGTGCGTGCAACAAGCACAAAACAAGCAATCGAGAAGGATTGCGGAAATTCGTCAATACCCGCCATCTCAAAGAGTGTTGAATACAAAAAAGAAAGGTTTGACGAAATTTACGGGGATGAATTTTTTCTAAATGCATATTTTAAAATGAGGTTCCGAGAAGAGGAGTCTCACTTTACTGACGGGCAGAAATTCCGCATAATTGATGATTGTATGGAAAACTATTTGATCAACGGTTTAGATAAGTCAATGGCAGATTTTGAAAGAATCTTAAACAAAACATTTGACTATCGTGGCTCAGTCAGCTATATTATGATGCAGCGGCGCATTCAAGACAAGTAGCGCCCCAAGGTGCATTTTGTATTTTCAAACATTAGACGACAAAAAAGAGTGTGTTGGGGTTTATAGCAACGGCCACCTGAACTTTGATGAAGTCCCGTCAGGGTTGACTAAGACATGGAAATATACTGGTTCTATCGACAAAGACGATATAGAGTACGCATGGCTCTTGTGTGGGGGTAAAGAATTAAGTGAAGTGTGTCCGCGGGATTTATCAGATCAACTGCTTTCGTCTCAAAAGAAATTTAATGCATTCATGAAAGCTTTTAGGACTGCCAACGTCGATCTGCGCCAAAATTGTATTTTTGATTTAGTGCCTTATGACTTCTTAAAAGAATTTTGCGAAATTAAGAATAGAATAACCGAACATGTATTTGAAAATTATAGTCAGCCAACAAATTATGAATTTTTAAAGGATGCATACAAACTCATACACAAAATAAGATATCAAGACTTAAATGTTGATGTTTCTGGCTGTCGCGATCTTTTCTTAAACAGCCAAGACTCCAGGAAGGTTAGCTCTATATTGAATGGAAGCAGGTTTATCGATTATAATTTGTTTGGTACCGCAACTGGCCGTTTATCTACCAAGCGCGGCTCATTCCCAATATTGACCATGAAAAAGAAATTTAGAAAATTGGTAAAACCTAAGAACGATTGGTTTATCTCCCTAGATTATAATAGTGCTGAAGTTAGAACTCTCCTAGCGCTCTCCGAAAGACCACAGCCGGAAATCGACATACATGACTGGCACTGTGAAACAGTGTTCAAACACGTGCCCGAACTCACACGCCAAAAAGCCAAAACTATGTTTTTTGCGTGGCTCTACAACCCTGCTTCTAAAAAAGCTAATATAGATTTCTATGATCGCGAAAAATTATTGAAAGATTACTATAAAGATGGTATAATATCAACTCCACTTGGGAGGGACATTCGCGTGGTAAAAAATAAGGCTTTTAACTACCTAATTCAAAGCACAACAGCTGATTTAGTTATCGACAGAGCAATTCAGATTGACAAGGCATTAGAGGGCAAGCAGTCATTTATATCACACATAATTCATGATGAGATCGTTATTGATTTTAGTGATAAAGAGCGTTATTTGTTGAAAGATATTAAAAATTTATTTGCCAACAATACACTTGATGAATATGTAGTCAACATTAAGGCTGGTCAAAATTATTATGAGCTTAAGGACATGAATATATGATATCGATTGTGGGTATTGGCAACGGCGCCTCAGCCATCGCAGAAAAATTTGCTTCTAACTCAAGTAACTATAATGCGTATTCGTTGAACACCAAAGTGGCGAAAAGGACCAAATACAAGTTCAAACTAAAGACCTTCAGTACGCCAGAGGAATATGAAAAAAACATTCCTGATGTTAAAAAATTCTTTAAAGAGATCGATGAGCATGTGCAGGTGTTCGTGCTTGGGTCTTCGTATAGTTCAAATTACACTCTTGGCATTTTAGAGCAAATAAAGCACAAAAAGCTGGACGTGTTCTATATTCAGCCTGACATAGAGTTAATTTCGGGCATTCCAAAATTAGTAGAACAAGCTTGTTTTGGTGTATTGCAGGAATATGCGCGCTCCGGGTTGCTAAACTCACTCACTCTTATATCAAATTGCAAAATGGAAGATGCGTTAGTAAACGTGCCCGTTAAGAGTTACTTTGATGTAATTAATAGCTCCGTGTTCTCTACCGTGCATTACCTTAATTACTTTAATCACGCTGAACCCGAAATTGGAAATGTGTCTAAGCCAAACAAAATTAATCGGCTCAGAACCATTGGATTATTGAACATGGAGAATTTTCAAGAAAAGTGGTTATTTGACCTTGACACGCCTCGTGAACTATGTTATTATCTTTGTATAAATAAAGAAAAATTAGAAACAGAAGGCGGGCTTCATAGAAAAATCGTTGATCTCTTAAAAAAGAAACCAACGAATGCATATTGCAAATTGTCGTATGCGATTTATGAAACTGAACATAAAAGAGACTTTGGGTTTTGCGTTGCCCACACTAACGTAATTCAATCAAAAAAACCCTTGACAAGCTAGAGCAAGGGTGATACATTAGATGCTGAGGAACGCTCAGTATACTTTACAACAACAAAACAAGGAGAAAAACTAATGTCAATCAATATGGAACTAATGCGGCGAAAGCTTGCAACACTACGAGGCGAAGGAGGAGATAACAGAGACTCAATCTGGTTCAAGCCAGATGAGGGTGATACTGATATCCGCATCGTACCTACATCGGACGGAGATCCGCTGAAGGAAATGTTCTTCCACTATAATGTTGGGGATCACAAGGGTGGCATCATGTGTCCAAAGAGAAACTTTGGAGAATCGTGTCCGGTATGTGAATTTGCTTCCCAACTATGGCGAGAAGGGGTAGATAACAATGACGAAGAAAGCAAGAAGCTTGCGAAGTCACTGTTCGTTCGAACCCGCTATTTCTCACCAGTCGTTGTCCGCGGCCGCGAAGACGAAGGAATCAAGGTCTATGGTTATGGCAAGCAAGCTTATGAGCTGCTTCTTGGCTACATTCTTGACCCTGAGTACGGTGACATCACCGATTCGCTAGAGGGTACCGACATCACGCTTACTTACACTAGGCCCACACACCGTGGTGCATTTCCACAAACAAACTTAAAGATGCGTCGTAATACATCTAACTTGCTAGAGGATAAGGAAGCAATCCCCGCCCTCCTTGAGCGTATGCCAGAATTTGGCTCGCTATTTGAACGCCTTAGCCCCGCGCAAGTAGACGAAATCTTGGATGGCCAGCTTTCCAGCGACAAGACCGCTGAAAGCCGATCATCCACACTAACTAAGCGCTTTGGTCCCGCTGACGGTAAGAAGAGCGAAGTAGACCGAGCTTTTGATGAACTAGTAGCTGGTTAGTGAAGTTTGTGGCCACCGATAGCAGAGCGGGTTTAAATACTCTGCTACCTTTTATAAATATACCAAAGAGGATAAAATATGGATAAGAAAAGAAGAATATTACTGTCTACGTTAATAAAGACGCTAGAATTTCACCAAATGGACATCGACGAGATGGGTGAATTTTTTGTAGAATTTGAAGACAGCAAGATGGTTGATCAATTTTTTGGAAAGTTGAGCGCCAAGAAGACAGAGACAAACGAACACGAACAGAACATAATTGTTGTGCGTCTCAAAGATGCCTGCTCCGTAATTGGTGGCGTTTCGGGCCTCCACTTACATCGCAACAATGTGCCCGGCATTGAGTGCAATAAAGATGGAAAGGTTACGATCGACATGTCGACCGACTGGATTAAGAAGTTTAAAATTACAGAAGAAGATTTCCGCAATGGAACTAAGAAGCTACTTCGCACTGGCCCAGCCCAAAAGATTTTAGAGTTATCTTCTAACAGCTTTGTTAGAAACAGTTACTTCAAAGAAAGAGCAGTTAAATTTGGAAAGCTCTGGGTAGTGGATGCCGAAGCCGTTCAAGAATATAATGGCAGCAGAGGTCAGCCACACATAGCTCTAGTGAAAGAAGAATCATAAAATGCCGCTAGCAGGCCGGAAATAGCCTGCTTTTATTTTAACTAAATAGGAGAATCAATATGTTAGAATGGATTAAGTCCGCATGGGCTAAATGGAAAGTGCAAGTTAGTGTCGCCGGCGGAGTTCTGGTTGTCGCAACTGCTTATGGCACTTGTTCGGTTGACCCAGCAGCTGTTTCAGATGCATCATCGACCACAAATGAGACAGTCGAAATCGGCGATGCCGTACAAGTGTCAGCGACAACAGCTGAGACGGAAACAGCACCCGACAATGTTGACGCTACAAATTCAGAAACCAAAACTGAAACTGAGTAGCAATATATGCCGCTGGCAGACCGGTAAAAAGTCTGCCCTATTTTAAGGAGAGAAAATGAGACTCGTTCTACCAGTCCTTGCCGTGACCCTATTGTTGGCTTGCGGGGAAAAGGATGAAGACACAGCGGCAGACACCGCTAGCTCTACTGACACAGCAGCAGAGTAAAAACAGCCGCTGGCAGACCGGTAAAAAGTCTGCCGCCATTTTTATAAGGAGAGCATGATGGCAAAAGCAAAAACAAAATCAACGGCCGGCCGCGTACCGATGCAAGATTTAATGAAACTAGTTAACAAGAAGGCCGGCCGCAACGTTGCCCATGACTTGACTGGCGAAAACCCAACCGCGGTCAAAGAATGGATCCCAACCGGCTCACGCTGGCTTGATTCCATCATATGCAAGGGGCAGCTAGCTGGAATTCCAGTTGGTAAAGTTTCAGAGATCGCAGGTCTTGAGGCCACAGGCAAATCATATATGGCTGCCCAAGTTGCCGCAAACGCTCAGAAAATGGGCAAGGTTATCGTTTACTTCGATTCTGAGTCAGCTATCGACCCAGTATTCTTAGCGCAGGCAGGGTGCGACCTAGAGCGATTAATGTATATTCAGGCATCTTCTGTAGAGTTTGTTTTGGAGACTATTGAAGAATTACTCGGCGCAACAGATGAACAGCTGGTATTTATTTGGGATTCGCTAGCTTTGACGCCCTCGATATCCGATGTTGAGGGGGACTTTAATCCTCAATCTTCGATGGCAGTGAAAGCACGCATTTTGGCCAAAGGCATGTCAAAGCTTGTAATACCAATCGCAGACAGTCAAGCGACACTGATAGTTTTAAATCAGCTTAAGACAAACATTCCCCAGGGGCCGATGGCAAGACAGATCGCGATGACAACGCCGTATATCACACCTGGCGGAAAAGCAATGCACTATTCTTATTCGTTACGCATCTGGCTGACTGGACGAAAAGCAAAATCTGCTTTTATTGAAGACGAGAAAGGCTTTCGTATTGGCTCTGAAGTGAAGGTAAAACTAGAGAAATCTCGTTTTGGCACACAAGGCAGATCCTGCGCCTTCCGCATTCTGTGGGGCAACGAGGTAGGTATCCGAGATGAAGAATCGTGGTTTGACGCGATTAAAGGCTCCTCCTCGCTTACGAGTGCCGGCGCTTGGTACACACTAAAGACGGAAGATGGTTACGAAAAGAAATTCCAGCCATCGAAATGGACCGATATCATCTCTCAGGACGAAGAATTCAGAAGTAGAGTGATCCAGATCATGGATGAAGAAATAGTTAGCAAGTTTGATAAACGACAGGGTGACGCAAAGAATTTTTATGAAGACCCAGGGGATTTAACCGTCCCACTTAATGGCTAAAAAATAGTTGACAAGCAAGTCCCCATCCATTATATTATATGCTGGATGGGGATTTTTTATTGGTGCATACCTGCACCGCCTGTTCGCATATAAGGAGTTATGAAAATGAGCAAAACAAAAAGAGTATTAATCGTTGATGCGCTAAACGCGTACTTGAGGGCGTATATCGTAGATCCCTCGATTTCATTAAACGGAGATCCAATTGGCGGCCTCAAAGGGTTCATTAAGATCCTGCAGAAATTAGTAAGAGAAAGCAACCCTAACGAAATTGTTGTAGTTTGGGATGGTCCAAATGGTTCTCGGAAAAGAAAGTCAATCGATAAATCCTACAAAGAAGGCCGCAAGCCCATTAGGCTTAATCGAGCATTCCACAATCTTACTGATGAACAAGAACTGATCAATAAGATGTGGCAGCAAAGTAGGATCATCGAGTTCTTGAATAACATGCCGGTTATCCAGTTTATGATACCGGAGATTGAAGCTGATGATGTGATCGCTTATCTGACCATGCTTCCGAAATATGATGGGTGGCAAAAGATTATAGTATCTAATGATAAAGACTTTATGCAAGTTTGCGATGACGAGACAATACTTTTGCGTCCCGTAAAGAATGAGATAATGAACAAAGACAGAGTGATAGAGACAACCGGAGTTCATCCTACAAACATGGCTCTAGCCCGCTCAATCATTGGCGATAGTTCAGATAACTTGCCAGGGATCAAGGGAGTTGGATTTGGGACTGTAGCCAAACGCTTTGCCTTCCTCTCAGAAGAAAAAACGTACACGGTAGACGAAATCATCGATCATTGCGAAAAATCCCTAGAAAATAGTAAGTTAAAGATTTATAATAATATAATCGAGGGCAAATCAATTATTGAGCATAACTATAAAATGATGCAACTTTACAGTCCAATGATTTCAGTTCAGAGCAAAACCATGATCCGAGAATCTATAAACAATTTTGATTGTGAATTTAATAAAACAGCGATTATAAAAATGATGATCGAAGACAACTTTGGTGAATTAAATTGGGAAGATCTGCGTGCTAACTTAAACAGAATTAACAGAGAGTGTGTTGACGGAGCAAACCAAACTTAATGTTTTTTGACTTGACTTTACACGTGAATATGCTATACTTAGTAATACTAAAAGAGGGCGCTGATGCTAGCTGAAAAAGCTAATTTCGGAAAGTATGGAAAAGCTTTCCAAGAGGGACTCGTACAACTCATTTTCCAAGACCGACCATTTGCAGATCAGATAACTGAGGTGTTAGATGTTGGCTTTCTTGAACTTGAATATTTACAGGTTGTGCTTCAAAAGATCTTAGATTACCGAACTCGTTATCAGGTACACCCGTCCGTATCTGCTTTCGACACGATAATTAATACCGAGATGGATTCAGAAGAACAGATAATCCAAACGCAGGTGAGGGATTATTTCGATAAAATTCATGCCAGTGAACCCACTGATGTCAAATATATCAAAGAGACCTCTTTGGACTTTTGTAGGAAGCAAAATCTGAAAGAAGCGATGTTAAAGTCCGTAGGGCTGCTGCAGAACTGTAGTTTTGATGAAATCTCGACGGTCATCAACGAGGCTCTGAAACTAGGTTCCAATACCGATTTTGGGTATGATTATTTAGCAGATTTTGAAACTCGATTTATACCAAGATTCCGCGGCCCAGTCACCACCGGTTGGAACGATATTGATGCGCTTATGGGTGGCGGTTTAGGAAAGAGTGAGCTTGGCGTGGTGGTAGCCCCCACAGGCGCCGGCAAATCAATGGTGTTGGTCCACTTAGGTGCTGCAGCTATTCAAGAAGGCAAAACCGTAGTCCACTATACCCTTGAGTTGCAAGACACGGTGATCGCTACTCGCTATGATAGTTGTATTACCGGCCTCCCACTTTCAGATCTAATAGGCTTCAAAGAAGAGATTTACGAAAAAGTTAAAGAAGTTGAAGGAAAGTTAATAGTTAAAGAATACCCAACGAAATCTGCTTCCACGAACACAATAAAAAATCATCTGTCGAGGCTGTTGAAGCGAGGCATCAAGCCCGGCCTTATAATTGTAGATTACGCAGATCTATTAAAGCCGGTTGTTGTTCGCAAAGAAAAGCGTAACGAGTTAGAGTCGATCTATGAAGAGTTGCGAGGCTTATCAACCGAGTTTGAATGCCCCATCTGGACGGCTTCGCAGACAAACCGATCTGGCCTGAATGCAGAAGTGATCACGATGGAGCAAATTTCCGAAGCTTTTAATAAATGCTTTGTGGCTGACTTTATTATGTCAGTATCGAGAACAATTGAAGACAAACAAAAGAACGAAGGTAAAATATTTATTGCCAAAAATAGAAATGGGCCAGATGGAATGGTTCACAATATATTTATGGATACATCCAATGTGTGTATTAAGATTTTACCCAAGATAAACAATAGTATGACAAACAGCTTAACAATTCCGTTAAATCCGGTTACATTAGAGACTAAGACTCAACGAGAATTGTTAAACAACAAATATAAAAATTTTAGAAATAGAAAATAAAGGAACTTAAATTATTATGAGAACAATTGAAAATATCCGCAGATTTCGTCTAAGTGACACTTTTATAGATCCGTATAAGGAGAAAGAAGTGCCATGGGGCCCATTGGGCTATGTTACATACAAGAGAACATACTCAAGAAGATTAAGTGAATTCGATCCTGAATCAGCCGGCTCAGAAGAGTGGTGGCAAACATGTAGGCGTGTTATCGAAGGAATGTTTAACATGCAGAAGCAACATGTCTTCCAGCTTGGGTTAGAGTGGAACGATAATAAAGCTCAAAAAACTGCAAAAGATGCATATGGCCGACTTTTTGAACTAAAGTGGACTCCCCCTGGCCGCGGCCTGTGGATGATGGGCACTAAATTCGTAGAAGAGAGGACTGCCGCGGGCCTTTTCAATTGCGCTTTTCGTTCCACCAGGGATTTGGTCAGCAAAGGTGGTTATCTTTTCGCTTGGATGATGGATGCTTTAATGGTCGGCGTTGGCGTAGGTTTTGACACCGAGGGTGCCGGCACAGTTACCATAAAAGAACCCGAGTATACAAACGACACTTTAGTTATAGATGATTCGCGCGAAGGATGGGTTGATTCCGTCCATATGCTTTTAGATGGTTTCTTTTTTGGTGGTAAGGTCCCCAAATTCGATTATTCTGCCATTCGGCCCGAAGGTGCGTTAATTAGGGGCTTTGGGGGTACATCATCCGGCCCGGGCCCGCTGATCGAGTTGCATAAAAACCTAACAGAGTTATACTCCGATAAGATTGGAGAAACTATCACATCCGTTGACATCGTAGATACCGAAAACCTAATTGGTCGTTGTGTGGTATCGGGTAATGTTCGACGCTCCGCTGCCTTAGCTATGGGGCGCCATGACGACACCAGATATCTTGAGATGAAGAATGATCAAGAAAAACTCTATCACCATCGATGGGGCTCAAATAATTCTTTTAACGCTCAAGTTGGGATGGACTACACATGGCACGCAAAACAAAGCCAAAAGAACGGTGAGCCGGGTTATATTTGGTTAGATAACGCCCGAACACGCGGCCGTTTTAAGGATGGGCCTCGATACGATGATATTAACGTAGCTGGTTTTAATCCCTGCGTTGAACAGCAATTAGAAGATGCAGAATTGTGTTGCCTAGTTGAAACATACCCAGCAAAACATGAAAACTCTGAAGACTACTTGCGTACTTTAAAGATCGCATATCTTTATGGAAAAACCATTACTCTTTCCAACACGCACTGGCCGGAGACAAACGCCAAGATGCTCAAAAATCGCAGGATTGGATTATCACAATCTGGGGTTGTGCAGGCGTTTAATAAGTTTGGTAGGAGAGAGGTATATCAAATGTGTGATCAGGCGTATGACTACGTTAAGCAACTAGATGAGGAGTATTCAAATTGGTTATGTATTCCAAAGTCGGTACGCATGACCTCTATTAAGCCATCTGGAACAGTTTCTCTCTTAAACGGCTCAACCCCAGGAATTCACTTTCCTGAAGACGAGTACTATATCCGTAGAATTAGATTTTCTGAGACTTCAGCTCTCCTAGGCCCATTGAAGGCTGCGGGCTACTATATGGAACCAGATGAGTATACCCCTCATACCACAGTAGTAGAGTTTCCGGTCCATGAGCCATACTTTACTAAAGGTAAACGAGATGTTAGTATGTGGGAGCAATTAGAAATGGCAGCTCAATATCAGCATTATTGGGCAGATAATTCAGTTTCTATTACAGTTACCTTTAAGCCAGAAGAGGCTGACCAGATTAAAGAGGCCTTAGAGCTTTATGAGACAAGATTAAAGGCAGTATCATTTCTACGTCACGAAGAAACTGGATATGTGCAGGCGCCCTACGAACCCATAACAGCAGAGGAGTATGAAACTAAAATGTCAAGCATTACCCCGATCACAAAGTTTGAAACCGATGAGGGTGGAGCTGGTTCTAAATTTTGTACCAACGATACATGTACTATCTAGAAAGGAGACGATATGAATTTTAGCCATCTTTTAAGTGAAAAACGCCGGAGACTAACATGTAGAAATAAAGCAGTGTCTTCGGAAGAGTGCTATTGGGTACCCACCGGTAATATACGCTCAATGATAGGAGGGCACGTGAATGTTACACTATATTGCAGAAACTGTGGTAAAATAGAGGATGTTTTCCTGACATCCGATCAATTCAAAAATCAGGAAGAAATATTAACGAAACAAATCAACAAGGAGATAAAACGTGTTCAAGCCCGTCAATAGGCATCTTTTGGTAGAGATGCCTCTAGAAAGCGATACCGAGTCATTGGTAATTTTACCAGACAATTACCAACCAAGGGATCATAACCATGCGGTAGTATCCGTTTTGGATATTGCTGATGATGCGAAACATCAACTAGCAAAAAATACGCAAATAGTGGTAGACAGGTCAATGATCGAAGAAATTTACATTGGCCACACTACTTACAGTGTCATATTAGAAAACTATATTTTGGGTATTTTAGAAAATAAATAATTTACCTTTGCATCGGGGGGTGAATAATATAATATGGATAAACATTTTTACAACGAGGCCTCTGCCAAAAAACTTGGGTGGGAACCTAGTTGGTTTGGGGAAAAATATTTTGATGACAAGCTCGTACGAGCTATAAAAAAGTGGCAACGTTCCCGAGAGATCACGCCCGATGGCCTTTGCGGCCCGATGACGTTCCGCCGGCTGTGGACCGAAAGACAGTCGGAGATAGACCACTTTAAACCATCCAATCTTCATTACTCAAATTATGTTGTTTATAACGGAGACTTTTTTCCTATTGAGTGGGACAAATTTATCCTATGGTCGGAAAAAGGAGGCCTAACTGCTAAGCGCGGCCATTATTACGATTATTCCGGTCGTCCCAAGCGAAAGATAAGATATTTTGTAAATCACTGGGATGTCTGTTTATCATCAAATTCTTGCCAGAATGTGCTAGACAAGAGAGGCATTTCAGTGCATTTTTTAATAGACAACGATGGCACAATTTACCAAACTATGGACATGCAACATGCAGCGTGGCATGCCGGCTCAGCGCGAACCAATCGGCCATCAATTGGTGTCGAGATCACCAACGCATATTATCTAAAATACCAAGACTGGTATAAACAGAACGGACTTGGTCAACGCCCAATTGTTGATGATGCCTGGGTTCATGGCACCAAACTGTCGCCGTTCCTGGGTTTTTACCCGACACAAATAAATGCCCTCAAATCGCTTTGGAAGGCTATAAAAAATGCAACTGACATACCTTACCAAACACCTCAAAATCAGTTCGGAAAGACTTCGACCAAGTACGAACAAGAAGTGGCGTACGGGAATTTTACAGGGTTTGTTAGCCACTACCACGTGAGCAAAAGCAAGATAGACTGCGCCGGCTTAGATATAGCCGCGCTTTTAAAAGAAATAGAAGAAGAAGAAAGGGATAGTTGCCCAATCGACGATTTCCCGCAATAAGTTATATAATAAACTTTTATCCCTACTTAAGACATGGGGATTTTATTTTTTTGGCTAAGCTGCCTAGGCGCTTTAGCGTCTGAGCCTTTTATGTTGAGGATTAGTAGTCCTCCTGTGTTGGAAGTTTTTGTACTAGGGCTTCCACATCAAAAAGCTGCATGGGATGTCACCCCGACTATACGAATATGCCAAAGCTCAGAGGTCGATGTATACAGGGTCTCACATGCGTCGAGATATTGGGAGAAATTGGGGTATAAATTCGATGGAGTTTATCTCGACAGTTCACCGACATGCATGAATCCGAGATTTGGGGAAATTTTAGTAGCCCTCCCCGAAGGAGACTTTCGTTCGTCTCACATGGCATCAACAAAAATATACACTCATGTGAAAAATAACACCATAGTAAAAGCTAAAATATATATTACGCCACGAAATTCAAAAAAACAAAGGGTTTTGGAGCATGAAATTGGCCACGCTCTTGGATGGAGTCACTACAACCAAAAATTTCATATGATGAATTCAAATTGGTTTTTAGGTGGTTATGACGACCGCGGTCTTCGACAAAAATAATTGACAAACAACGCCAATTAAGTTATAATATTTTAAACATAAACTAGGAGAAACATGTTTACAAACTTATTGTTATCGCTATGCCTTATGGGCACCGCAAACGCTGAAGCTTTGAGCGACAGCGAGACGTCTTATTCGGGCGCATCTATCTTAGAAGGGGACTGGGACGTATCGTTTGAAACCGCTACCGACATCGCTGGCAGTGAGGGCCGATTTCCGTACGCCTTTTTTGAGGGGAATACCCTTTACGTGGGGAACTCGGATATTTATGATAACACCGTTGATGCCATTGTGGAATTTTTCTGGTTTCAATCGTCGATTGATAGGGGTACAGATTTTTATGTTGCCGTCATTAAAACGCGAGTTACCCCAGGGCATGACTGCCACTACGCACCTTGGGACTGGGCAAGAGGAGCACAATGCAAACTCTGGGCTGATGAATGGAGTGATTGGGGTGAACATCCAGTTTTAAGTGTTGAAGCTATGACTGACGTTGAGCGCGAGCAAGGAGCTTTCCGCTGGGACTGGTCAGTCCCATTTGAGTCATATGGCATCGATGCTTACGGGCAAGTTACATTCCAGAACGCTTACGGAATTGGTTCTGATTCAGAAGGTGCTGTAATGGCGCATGGGGAATATAAGATCGATGAAGAAGGCACCGAAATGCAAGCAGCCGGTAATCTCCAGGTGAAGGGCTACCACTCGTCGGAGTACTCGGTCCAGACGCAATATGAAGTTACCCTTTATGAGTGGGATTTGTTTGTCGATGGGCGCGCCGATCTAATGGCGTGGGACATGTATCTAAACCTAGGCACCCGTGAAACACAGTCCGCCTATCACGAATACTTTTTGAGTATCCAAGTTGAAGAAGGCATGCCTTTCATGATAGACGAGTTAAACTTTGTGGGTAACTTCGATACTGGTTGGTATGACCCTTTCCATCATGAGCTTGGCGTAACATTGAGCGATTTAGTAATTTCGCAGCCGTTTTTTATTCCTGCTGATGAGGGAGATGAAGAACAGCCAGTCACCGCAGATACCGGTGATGCACCCGAGCAAGAAGATACTGGGTTTGAACATGAGGAGAATTCAGATACCGGTGGCCCGTTTGAGTTTGCTGAAAATACGAGAGGCCCAAGTCCCAAATCTTCTGCAGGGTGTAACAGCGTGTTAACTAGCCGCGGCAGTTTGTACGTTATCTTTATGGCTGCTTTGGTAGCCGGCTTTAGACGAAAAGAAGATTGATACTTGAATATGAAAATGTTGTCGTAGGCAGTTCTTTGAGCGCTGTTTTATATGCGTTCAATAATCAATACCCCCTTCTGTTTACGAAAGCCTCGCGCCCTTTTAGGTTTGATTATTTAGAACAGGGGGTAGACCTATCCTCTCTAAAAATCCCGCGGGAGCTAAATGTCTTAACAACATTTCAAGAAAAAAAAGAAAAGGGAGTTCGCAAAGAGATTCTTTGGGAAAGGCTACTATTTTTATTATCCCTAGACGGTAATGTCCCGCTTTCTAATTTGTGCCACTCAATGCGGTATGACGGGGAAAAGATTACCTGCTCTAACGAATATTCTAAAATAGCAGAGATCGGCTTTGATCGGTGCATATATTTTGAGCAAGAGATATCCGGCCTTGATATTAAAAGAAAACTTGCAGACAACAGATATATGTGTTATGATTGGGTAGCTTTCCATAAAGGGGGCAAGCATGAGATTGACTATTTTAAAACTGATGACGAGTTTGTGTCCGAAGTTTGGTTTTATCCATCGGATAGGATAGACGGAAATACTAAAATAAAAGATGCATGTATAAAATCCTTCATAGATAACGACTCCGTGAATGATTTTAATTTTTCAGAAACAATGGCTCGCTTTAAGCTAGTTCACGAAATGGAGTCGAGAGGGATGAAAGGAAAATTTAATGGATACGGAAAATCAGGAAAAGCAAGATATTACAAACATAGAACGTCTAGCATCTTCCGCCAAACATGTGGCGTCGAATATGAATACACGTCCGAATCCAGTCGGATTGAGATTGGTGAAAAGAATGAACAAGTTTTGCTGCAGAGCCTACCGGCGTCTTGTGTGGCCTACGATAGATTTTTAATGAATTATGAAGAACACACACTTAGCAGGAATAATACCGGTCGCGAATCTAAAGTCGGAATTTGAACTTAAGACTCCCGAGATACTGCTGCCAATAAGTAGCGATTTTACAGCCATTCAAAAATCAGTTTTTGAGTGTGCATTGGCCGGCTGCAATACTATTTGGATTGTAGCTAATGACGATTTAGCACCGATAGTCAAACAGGTGGTAGGTGATTGGACTTACGATCCGGTGTATTATAACAGAATGTCTAAATTTAAGTCAGAACAAAGAAAAGAAATACCTATATATTATGTTCCGATTCATCCAAAAGACCGCGCCCGTCGCGATTCTTATGGATGGTCAGTTTTGTATGGTATCCATTCGGCTTGGCGAGTGGCATATAATATCTCTCACTGGTTAATACCCGAGAAATATTTTATATCATTTCCGATGTCCGTTTACAATTTTCATATATTAAGGGAACATCGGCCGGCAATTTCATCCAAAGAAAGAAACTTCTACCTGTCTTACGAAAACCAGACAGTGCAGGATGGGTTGCCACTACCATTTACTATGACAGGAGAAGATTTTAAAAAATGCCGAAGAGAAATAAACAAAAAAACCACAAAGGAATTTTTACACCCAGGACCCAACGAGCAATACCCTTCCGAGAGGTTGCCAATAGAAGAGCGCTGGTCGGCGCGCCATTTCAGCCTAAAAGAAATATTTGGGGAGGTTGATCGTGAAGAAGCTTTTAACGCTAGCCTCGATTGGTATAGTGATATTTCTACTTGGGGTGGATATTGCAATTTTCTTGGGTCGACTAATTCCATAGAAACCCCCCAAAAGGCCTTGACGACCCCACACCAGCATGTTATGATACCTTATAAGGAGGATTAAATGGATCGAAATGATTCTAAAATTAAGTTTGTTGGCCTGCATGCACACAGTGTAGCCGGCTCTATTTTTGACGCTATCGGGTACCCCCAAGCTCATATGGACTTTGCATATAAAAATGGGTGTGATGCTTTGGCACTCACAGATCACGGGAACATGAACGGGTTAGCCTATCAGGTTTTACATGCGAAGAAGATGAAGGAGGCCGGCCAAGATTTTAAACCAATCTTTGGCTGCGAAGCTTATTTCATCCCGTCTATCGAAGATTGGAAGGAAGAATACACGAGAGCGATGGAAGACAAGAAGCGCGCCCGTTCAGCGAAGGCCGATACGGCGTCCGGCGCCACTGTCGAAGATGAAGGTGCATCCAAAAAGACTCAGGACATTTTAAGGCGCCGGCGCCACCTAGTTCTGCTGGCCCAAAATCAGACGGGATTGAACAACTTGTTCAAGCTTGTGTCAGAATCTTATAAAGCTGAAAATTTTTATCGCTATCCACGTATCGACTACTCTCTTCTAAAGAAATATGGAGAGGGTATTATCGCCTCTTCTGCATGCCTAGGTGGCGTTTACGCAGGCAACTACTGGGAGAACCGAGATGATGGTGATGAAGCCGTCCTAGATGCGATGAGAGAGTCTACACAACAAATGGTTGATATCTTCGGTGATCGCTGGTACGCTGAAGTTCAGTGGAACAATATCAAAGAACAACACGAATTAAATCAATATGTTATTCAGGTTGCAGAAGAGTTTGGTGTCTCTGTTCTAACAACAGCCGATAGCCACTATCCCGATCCTGATGCTTGGAAAGACCGAGAGCTTTACAAGCGATTAGGTTGGCTAGGCAAAGGCCGCCCCTCTTGGGCCGAAGAAGAGTCCCAGCTGCCCGCCGGCGTAGAAGAGATCGGTTACGAACTGTATCCGAAGAATGGCGATCAAATGTGGGAGAGTTACAAGCAATACTCTAAGGAGCAGGGCTTTGAATATGACGATGAGTTGGTGTTGCAAAGTATCGAAGAATCTCACCGGATCGCTTTTAATCGTATTGAGTCGTTCTTACCAGATAACACAGTCCGCTTACCTGAATTTGTAGTACCGGCCGGCTTTACAGCGACCCAAGCACTAGTGAATTATGCGCTTGAGGGCCTAAAAGATAAGGGGCTGCACACCAACAAGGAATACACAGATCGCTTGAAGCACGAACTTAATGTGATTGATGATCGCGGCTTTTCAAAATACTTCTTAACAATGAAATCTATTGTTGATGTCGCAACCGATATGATGCTAACTGGCCCGGGCCGAGGATCTGCTGCCGGCTCGCTGGTGGCATATGCGTTAAACATCACACAAGTTGATCCCATTAAGTACGATCTACTGTTCTCTCGATTTTTGAGATCAGACGCAGAAGATTACCCAGACATCGACTATGATGTGTCCGATAGCATGTCGTTGAAAGAGCGGCTTGTTGAAATGTGGGGCGAAGATTGTGTCGCGCCAATCTCAAACTGGAACACACTACAGTTAAAATCTTTAATAAAAGACATCTCAAAGTTGTATAACATTCCCTTTACAGAGGTCAACACAGTTACCTCAATCATGATTCGTGAGGCCACCCCTGAAGCAAAACAAAAGCATGGTATCAAGGCCGGAGTGTACGTGCCGACTTGGGAAGAAGTCATGGAGTATTCTCCGGCGTTGCGTTCATACTTGAATAAATACCCCGAAGTAAAAACTCATGTCGAGGGTCTGGTTGGACAGGTGAGATCCTGTTCACGTCATGCTGGCGGCGTTGTAATCGCGGAGAACCTTGACAAGAACATGCCTCTTATTAATTCTGGTGGGGTGCGACAGGCTCCATGGGCGGAAGGCCAGAACGTCCGACATCTTGAACCCATGGGCTTCATTAAGTTCGATCTTCTTGGTCTGTCGACCCTCAAGATGATGGAGGGGTGTATTGAACATATTCTTCACAGACACCACGGAGTAGAGACACCCACATTTGCGCAAGTCAGGGCTTACTACGAAAAGTACCTTCACCCCGATCGTCTTGATATGAACAACTCAGAGATATATGAAAATATTTTTCACTCTGGCAAGTGGGCTGGAATCTTCCAGTTCACCGAGCAGGGCGCCCAGCAGTTTTGTGTTAGAGCCAAGCCCAACAACATTATTGATGTATCAGCGGTTACATCTATCTTTCGCCCCGGCCCCCTTTCGGCCGGCGTCGATGCTGACTATGTAGAGGCCAAGGAAAGCCCGCACTATATTAAATATCTTAACGATGACGCGCATGACATTACTCAGGAGACCTTTGGTTTCTTGATCTTTCAAGAGCAGATCGCACTACTTGCTCACAAGCTTGGCGGTCTAACACTTGATGAAGGCAATATGCTTCGCAAGGTGCTGACTAAGAAGGGTACTGGCAAGGGCTCAGTTAAGGGAAGGTTACATAACAAGTTCATTAGTGGCTGCGTCGAGAAGGGGATTGACAAAGACGAGGCTCAAAGTCTGTGGGACAAGTTTGAATACTTCTCAGGCTACGGCTTCAACAAGTCACATGCAGTTAGCTATTCGATCATATCTTACCAATGCGCATGGCTGTATAATTACTACCCAGCCGAATGGATGGCTGCATTTTTAGACAAGGAACCAGAAAGTCGAAAAGAAAAGGCCATCAACATTGCTAAGCGCTTCGGCTTTAAGATAGCACCCCTCGACGTTAACAAGTCAGGTACCGTTTGGGAGATAAGCGATGATGGAAAGACTCTTATCCAGCCGCTGACTTCTATCAAGGGCTTAGGAAACGCTGCGATTGAGCAAGTCTTAAATAATCGGCCCTTCCCCGATATCGAATCTCTTCTTTTCAACGAGGGGATCGTTTATAGCAAGTTAAATAAAAAATCACTAGACGCTCTGTGTCGCGGCGGTGCCCTAGACAGTATCGTTGACGACAGGTTCACAGGTCGCAAACACTTCTGGTCCGCTTGCGTGGTCGACCGGCCCAAAAGTCAGAAAAAGTTTAAAGAAAACCTTGATCTGTATCGACCAGAGGGCGACTTTTCGGAGGAAGAGGTTATTCAATTTAAAGCTGACTTAACTGGCGTATTCCCGATTAACCTAGTAATTTCGGCAGAGACCGTTCAAAAACTGCAGGATAAATTTATCCCGCCTATTTCTGAATTTGATGAAGAACTGCTTGTTTGCTGGTTTATTCCACGAAAGATCACCGAACGTAAAACTAAGAACGGAAAGCTATATTGGATAGTTGAAGTGATCGATTCAAATAACCAATCGACTAGGATCAGGTGTTGGGGAGTAAAACCGGAAAAGGATAGGATTCATGTCAATCGACCCTATATGGCAAAGCTCAATTACGACAAGAACTGGGGCTTTTCAACTTATGCAATTGGAAAGACGTTTAGGCTATTAGGATAAAAATGAAAAGAAAAGATTGGTCAGACAAAGACATATTAAAATCGATACCAAACCCGTCTGCGGAGGCATACGAGATTAAGCTTAAAGCTCCCGAGATAACTTTTGAAGGTGTCCGCGGCCAGCCTGATTTTGCGTCACTGTATATCACCTTTTACCCCAAAAGCAAGGTAATCGAACTAAAATCCATGAAAGAGTATTTTTATCAGTTCCGAAGTAGGATTTATTCTTACGAGAGATTAATTAATGTAGTCTTTGAAGATATGATGAAAGTTTATGAACCCGAGAGGTTGCGACTTGTTATGGTATGCAACGCCCGTGGGGGAATCAGCTCCAAACTCACTATCGACTCGGACTGGGCAGCCCGCGGCGGATCCGAAGATTACAGAGACTGGATTGGTCAACAGGAGGAATGGTAATGAACATACTTAAAAACTTTAGCCCTTTGTTGAAAGAGGTAAAGCTTATTGATGATCTCCCAGTCGTCATTCGGATTAGAAAATTTGATGAAGTTGCGGCTAAAGAGTTTTCCTCCTTAGTATGTAAGGCACAAAATACCGGCCAGCCAATTTTGCCAGTTATTATAGATAGCTATGGCGGTCAAGTTTATAGCTTGATGTCTATGATTTCAGATATTAAACACAGTCGTATTCCGATTGCCACAATTGTACAAGGCAAAGCCATGTCGTGCGGCGCTATACTTTTTAGTTTTGGAGCAGAAGGCCACAGGTATATGGATCCGGACGCAACAGTAATGATCCACGACGTGAGTTCTATGGAGTTTGGAAAAGTAGAGGAGATTAAGGCGTCTGCAGAAGAGACTGAGCGCCTTAACCAAAAAATATATTCAATGATGGCAGAGAACTGCGGTCACCACAAGGACTATTTTTTAGACATTGTACACGAAAAGAGTCATGCCGACTGGTTCTTGGAGGCTGACGAATGCAAAAAGCACAATCTTGCCAACCACTTAAAAATCCCGGAACTAAAAATTGAGACTAAAGTAACCTTCGACTTTAAATAGAATCATGGCAGCTTCAACAAAATTAAAATGGCGCAGAGCGATTAACCAGTTAAAATATTTATATGAAGAGTTTGATTTAATTACGCAGATATGCAAAGAATCCGGCTCTGAATTTGAGGTGTATTACCGAAAGTACTGTGCCAAAAACGGTGTCGACATAGATGGTCTAAACAGGCAACATAAAGAAAGGCTTGATAGCCTATATAAAAATATAAAAAAGCCGGAGGCTGCAGCACCCCCCGAATTGCCTGACGATCTTGAAGTACAAGAAGTACTCCCGGGCTCACTTGTACTAAGCCCGTCAAGAGAGCCAGAAATTCATGATCCTGAGCATTCTGACGAAGACAGGGAAATGCACGAAATTTTTAGCAAATTATTTAAGAAAATAGCTGTCACCTTACACCCAGACAAGGTTAGCAGTATGGACATCAGCCCCTTCTTAGCGAAAGAGATGATTGACGCATTCAAATCAGCAAGAACAGCGTTTGACGAGCGCCGATATTTCGATTTAGTTGAAATAGCTGAAAGATATCGTATCCCGCCACCCAAAAACTATGCTCTACAGCATAAGTGGTTTCAGGGAGAGTCAGATAGAGTCAAAGATGTAATTTCTAGACAAAAGAATACTTATAATTATCTTTTTTCCGAATGCTCATTGGAGTCAGATAAGGAAGAACTGATTAGAGACTTCTTAAGAAGACTTTTTGGAATTTAAAAGAAAAAACTAGTTGACTTATAGTCTTACATAGATTATATTATTAATGTAACAAAAAGGAGGGCCCCATGGCCACAACAAACGACGAGAAGAAGCAATATGTCAAAGAATACATCCGTTCATTGGCAGCAATTGAAGAGTGCATCGAACCTTATCAGGAGCAGAAGCGAGAATTGCGCTCTGAGTTCCGAGAGAATGGATGGCTCAACACGGATGAGATTCGCGCTGCAGTAAAGGCATACCGCCTTTTCAAGCAAAAGTACAACATTGACGAAGTAGTCGAAAACTTTGAAATGATTAGCGGTGGTGAGGAAAATGAATAAGAATACACAGCTAACAATGTTTTCATCTAAGACGGGAGAGTGGGCCACTCCCAGAGAGTTTTTTGATAAGCTAGACTGGAGATTCGGCCCTTTTGATTTAGACCCGTGTGCTGGCCCCGCTAACACAAAGTGCGCCAACTTTTTTACGGAGGCCGAGGATGGTCTAAGCAAAGATTGGTCAGGCTTTACTTCCTTTGTCAACCCACCTTATGGTCGTGGGATCGATAAGTGGATCCAGAAAGGATACCAAGAATCTCGCAAGGAAAACACCCGAGTGGTGATGCTTATTCCCGCAAGAACAGACACGAAGTATTGGCACCAATATATTATGAAGGCCGACGAAGTTTATTTTGTGAAAGGCCGGCTAAAGTTTGGAGATAGCGATAATTCAGCGCCCTTCCCGTCTGCGGTAGTTGTATTCGATGGAAGTAACCGGCAGCAAATTTTTGGAGCCATGAATCGATGAACAGACAACAACGCAGGCTTCTAGAAAAAAAAATAGGAGCCAAGACGACTAAAGACTTGGGAGATCAAATAAGTTTATTCCACAAACTACCCGATTTGTGCTCATCCTGTCAGGAACCATTTGATAAAATGAACGCTGATATGGTCAAGAGCTGGAATGTTATGGTCAAGCAAGAAGTCGTGCGCCTGTTCTGCCCAGATTGCGTTAGTAAAGCGAACGCAGTTGTTGACGATTTTATAGAAAAAAACGGTTTAGGAGATAATAATGGAAAACAATGAAAAGCAAAACAATAATAAAGCAGCAGTAGATCGACTGTCCAAGCAAGCATTGCAAAAAATATTGTCTGGCCAAGTCAAAGAAGACTCGACATGCTTCATAAAGTTCTATTCAAACACGTGTCATATGTGTCATTCGCTGCGACAGCACTATGTTGATGCAGTTTACGAAGTACAGGATAAACTAAGAAAAGATGGTCGCAAAGACGTACACTTTTTCGCTTTTAATATAGCAGATTACGTAGAGGCTGAGAAAATATTAGGCTTCGAAGGCGTGCCTACAATAATTATGGTGCGCACCAGCCGAAATCAGCCAAAGATAACGGTCCTACAAGACCCAAAAGAGCCACACAAAGAAATGTGGTATCACCCAAGAGACATCAAAAGTTTTTTTAACAAGGAGATATAAATAAATGAAATACAAAACAATTTTTGAAGCAGCAAGAACAAAGTTAAGAGCGGAGGCCCTAGCACACCTAGCAACCATAGAAGTTATGCTTCACAGCCCGGAGTCAGTTGAAGCAGATTTGATCGTCGACAAGATCGTTGAAGCAGCAAAGTTGCTGGCAATGCATGAGGGCGCCCTTATAACTATTAATCAGTACTTTGAGCCGAAACAGGCACCCCCGGCACCCCCACCAGCCCAGGCAGCTGTTATTCCACGCACCCCAACCCCAGATCCTGGCCCACCGATAAGGGTGACAGAAGAGAACTCACCCACATATAAACGCGCAGTCCAGAAAGAAAAGATTAAAGCCGCGGCCAAAAAGCGCGCCCCCAAAACAACTAAAAAGAAGACCGAGTAGGACACAACATGAAATCAAATGAAGCATTGTCTTATGATGATATACTGCTGTCGCCGCAATATTCAGATATCCGTTCGCGCTCAGAAATTGACACTTCGATCGACTTAGGAAATAATTTGGTATTAGAATTGCCTGTTTTTTCTTCACCGATGGACACGGTCTCTGAGTCTGAGATGGCTATAGCGCTAGCTAACAATGGAGGCGCCGCTGTAATTCACAGGTATAATACCATTCAACAACAGGCAGATGTCGTCGTCACAGCTAAAACTGCTAACCCTCAGATGAAGATTGGAGCAGCTGTGGGTGTGACGGGCGACTATCTTAATCGCTCAGCCGTTATGACGGCGCTAGAAGTTGATTTCTTGTGCGTCGACGTAGCTCATGGCCACCACATCCTCATGAAAGAGGCGTTGGAGCAACTAAGGATAAAATTTGGAAAAGACATTCACATAATGGCGGGCAATGTAGCCTCACTATCGGCTATTAACGATTTGTCTGATTGGGGTGCTGACTCAGTTCGATGTAACATCGGCGGCGGTTCAATCTGTTCAACGAGGATTCAAACGGGCCATGGTGTCCCGGGCCTTCAGACAATATTGGACTGTGCTAAAACCGACAGAGATGTTAAAATAATCGCTGACGGCGGCATCAGGAATTCTGGTGATATAGTTAAGGCTATCGCTGCCGGTGCAGATGCAGTGATGTGCGGTTCTCTCTTTGCCGGCACCGACGAGTCGCCAGGGAAAGTTATGCAGGACAAAACTGGTCATCGATGGAAGATCTATAGAGGCATGGCCAGCAAAGAAGCGCAGGTTGAATGGCGCGGCAAGTATTCGTCGCATGAAGGTGTCTCTACCACAATCCCCTATCAGGGCTCAGTGGAAACAATTTTAGAAGATCTGCGCCGGGGCATTGCATCGGGCTTTTCTTATTCGGGCGCAAGGACGATATCAGAGCTACAGGCAAAGGCCGAGTTTGTAGTGCAAACAACGTCCGGCTTGAGCGAAAGTCACACTCACATCTTAGGTCGAAAGTGGTAAAGAAAAATGCCAAATGAAAAAAACCAAAACTATGGTCGAGCCAACAAAAGGATTATTTTTACTGACACTGACCACCGGCATGCCCAATTAATTTTGCGTCTTAAGCACGATAATATGACACAAGCCGATTTTTTTCGTCTAATGATATCTGGATATTTGAGTGGTGAACCAGGCCTACAAGCATTCGTTGATGAGCATAAAGATATGTCGAAAACAAGAAAGTCGGTATCAAGAAAGTTGATAGATAAGGGGGTGAAAGCTTCCAAGCAATTAGGCTTTTCCGATGATGAGGTCACAAACATTTTTGATTTAATTGCAGAGGAGCATCCTGAATTATGAAAGATGGTTTATTACCTTGCTCGCGGGTCTGTCGTCTAAAAGATATAAACTGCCCTAATGACGAATGCCGGCATTGGATTGATTTTGAAGAAGATCACAACTGTTGTCTAATCGCAATATACGAAAATGGCCCAATGACTCTTAGGAAGATAGCAGATCGAATAGGTCTGTCATTTGCTAGAGTAAAGCAGATAGAAACTGCAGCGCTCAAGAAGTTAAAAAGTAACCCGCTAGCGAATACTTTTTTATTTTGAGGTATTTAAGGAATATCAACACTATTTATTGGTGAGTTTATTTAAGGAGAAAATTACAATGGCTCGTAAGAATTTATTAACAGAATCAGAGATCCGCTCGTTTATGAAGTTGGCAAACTTGAAACATATCGGCGCACCTCAACTAGACGAGATGGCGATCCCATCCACAGATATTGAAGAAGAAATGGAAGATGAACTTCCGCCCGAAGTTGACGTCGAACTCGATGACGACGCCGGAGACCTCGATCCCGATCTTGGCGCCGCTCTTGCTGGCGACGATGACATGGGTGCTGAGAGCGCCGAGGACCTTGTGGTCTCAATTAGCAACGACTTAGAGAAGCTGGCTGGTATGGCTGGTGTTGACGTCGATGTTGAAGACGAGACTGACGACGATGGCATGGACGCTATGGACGATTCGGAGTTACCGATGGACGATGAAGAGCCTATGATGGAAGCTGACGAAGAGAATCTTGAAGAGTTCAACGCCAGACAGCAACGCACCGGTTCACCGAAGAGCGCGTACACCCGGCCAAAGGCTAGAACATCATCATTTGGCGCCACAGGCCCAAAACTCAAGGGAGACGACAGTGAAGCGCTGCCAGCAACAGATCCAGCTGACGATCCGGATGCCCGAGACCCTCGTGGCGGCCCTGCTAAAGGTCGTAGACCCGGAAAGCCAGGAAGTCAATTTAGGGGCGTAAATGAAGATGCTATTGTTGCTGAAGTCGCTAAGCGCGTAGCCGCTAGACTTCAAGATGGCAAGAACAAGCAAGAATTAATCGAAAACTTAACTGAAAAAATATTAAATAGACTCACTAAATAATCATTGACAATATTCTTGCGAGAAGTTATACTATAGCCACTGGTAATTTACTTACTGGTGGCTATTTATTTTAGAGGATTGAATGGATTGGATTTTATATCTACTGGTGTTTGTGTTTGGCTACGTAACATGCCAAACGTTTTATTTTTTAAAATCATCTAGGCTAAGCTTAGGTGTGGTTAAGTGCGCAGAGATCGTATCACTATTATTGTTGGCGCGTTCTATCGAAAACTATGAATTCGCCGCCAACCACAAGTTAAAGAAGTTAATCGACACCGGTTTTAGCGATAACAAGATAAAAAACTATCGCATAACAACAGAAGCCGAGATAACTATCTATAAAGAAGCTTCTATTGCTGCACTATTGTTGTGTTACAATGATCTGTTCAGAAATTTTTGTAAGTTTGAGAATTGGGAAACAGCAATGAACTACTTAGAAGAGAACAAGAACTTTGCATATACATTTTTGCAATCAAAGGAGTCAAAATGATTAAAAGATTGAAAGAAGCATTAGAGTCGATAATAGAATCAGAAAAGTCCGAGGGCACCGCTCAGAAAATTATTTTGCTAGATCCAGCGTCCCTAGGGGCAGAGGAGCTGTCACAAAGCGCTGCACCAGAACTTAGAGCGATAGGTTTATTTTCAGATGTCGACGAAGAGAAGGTGGCCGAATTGGTACAGTCGATATTGTACCTAGATCTATCTAATGCTGATAAAAAAGAAGAAGATAGGGAGCCAATTGATTTTTATGTATCCACTTATGGTGGCTCAGCTGACGACATGTTTGCGCTGTATGATATAATGAGGCAAGCAAGAGAGACAACTGAGATTCACACGTTTGGTGTTGGAAAGGTCATGTCAGCCGGCGTTCTGATATTGGCAGCAGGGACCAAGGGTAAAAGAAAGATAGGCAAAAATTGCCGGGTCATGATTCATTCGGTAATCGGAGGCAATCATGGTTCGCTCCACAACTTAGTAAATGAGATGGGAGCAATAGAACAACTACAGGACATGTATATCAGGTGTCTCGTCGAAGAAACAAAAATGACCGAGACTACACTGAAAAATATGCTTGAACGCAAAGTTAATGTCTATTTATCAGCAGAAGAAGCTGTAGAATTAGGCATAGCTGATATAATTATTTGAGGTTTTTGAATGCATAACTTGCAAAACATTTTAGAAAAAGAGTATAAGAAAAAATCATCGGCTCAAAATTTTGAGACTTTGGTTGATCTAATTGAAGAGATTTTTGAAATTGATATCAATGAGGCTCCCGCAGTTACCGGCGCGCCCGATGTATCACAGTTAGATGACCGAGCTGCACAACAGATGATTCTGAAGATGATCCCGGACATCGCAGTCTCAGAGATTGGATGGTCTGATGTGTCAACTAACGATAAAGGTGACGCAATTAGTGGCCCACAAAGACAGCTGCTGGTCCAGTTTTTAAAGAACGTTGATGGCTCAGATTTTGCAGAAAGAATTAAATCAGTATCTAGCTTCTATACGTCTGGTGCGGATATGTATCAGCAGTCGGGTCTAGATAACGGTGATATGATAGCTAAGACTATTTCTTACTTAGTTTTCTATAAAACGCTCACAAAAATAATTACTAACTTTAATGCGTCGTCAGCCGGCTTCAGTTTTGAATCTTTTTTGGCTGCATTGGTCGATGGTGAGCAGATCCCAGCTAATACCGGTACCATTGCCGATTATATCGACAAAGCAACCGGGACAGACATACCAGTAAGCTTAAAGCTCTATCGAGAAGGTCAACTGGAAGTTGGCGGAAGTTACACGGATCTTGTCAACGATCTCGCAAACCCACAGTGGCCAGATTTTGGTAACAGAATGCGTTATGTCATTTGTACTAAAGTTCTCTCAGGGGATGGCTTAGAACAAGAAGGTCAAATAAAGTTTTGGCAGTTTGACTTTACTTTAGAAAATGTATTAAATATTTTAGCTAATAGCAAAGCAACTTCACAAGAGTGTATCCGGCTATCACGTGGAGTAGTTGGAACCCTCCAAGCTGGTCAGCGAAGAGACCTTGAAAATATCCTAGGACTTCCCGAAAAAGAAGTTTTCCCGCCAGCCGAAGAATTAGAAAGAGAATTCTCAGACTTCTTAAGAAACATTATTCGCAGCTATGCTCAAGCAAACCCACAATCCTACTTCAACAGGATAACACCAGAGGCTGAAAACGAATTGATCAATGATCTTCAGTGGGCCCAAAATGGCAGCGACCCTCTGTTTTTTCCAATCACAATTAAGGTAAAGGACGATGAGTCTGGCGAAGTCCAGGTCATCGATAAGGGAATCATCCGCGGCCAGTCTAAAATGGTAAGCAAAGCTGTTAAAGATTGGCTGGAAAGGAAGTATTCTGTGATCGAAAATGATGAAGAAATGCAGCAGCTTTTCCAAGTTACTGATGAGGATGGTTTTACAACAAAGGAAAGAAACCAGCTAGCACGTGAGTTCAAAGCTCAACTTGATAAGGCAATCCGCGGCGCTAACCAACAGTTGGTAGACAAATACAAACCATCTGAAAAGAAAAGCGAAAGAAATAGAATGCTTGACGATTATTTAAAAGAAGGTGAGTTCTTGTCACCTTCTGAATCGGCACGTATTTACGGACAGCTAAATTCAGATCAACAAAAGATAGCGCTATTGAATTCCCTAGGGTATCTCAGGACTCTGCACTTTTCTCTCAATCAAAAACAAGCTACTAACCCAGAAAAGCCAAATTGGCAAAGTAGAGAAGAGCCAAACCCAAATAACCCCAAGAAGCCAAAGACAATAAGCGGCGGTACCGGCGCGATATATTTGGGAGAAATAAACGTTGGCACAAAATATGTGGCCATGGCCATTAAGCAAGTCAGGGAGATACTAAACGAAAAGGTTGCCCAAATCTTCATAAGTCTCAAGACTTTGTCGGAAAGTTTAAACTCGTATTTTGCCGGCGGCCTAAAGAATGACTCCGATGCCGGCGCCGCTGTATCCAATGCAGAAAATATTGTCACAAAAACTGAAAAAACACGCAATAAATAATTTGACAAAATTGACAAATGGGAATATAATATATACTATACTTACAAGAGGTTTTAATGAGTAGAGAGTATGATAACGAGCAAAGTCTTCAAAAAAGAATAATGGCGGGTGCTGATGCAATTGCCGATAACGTTGGTTCCACGTTAGGGCCGAGAGGCCGCAATGTGCTTCTAAAAGAAAAAGATGGCACGCCGTTTATTACCAAAGACGGAGTGACAGTGGCTCACTTCGTTGCATTAAGAGACGAGTTTGAGAACGCCGGCGCCGAAATCATAAGGCAAGCGGCGATTGAAACAAACAACAATGCAGGCGATGGGACAACAACTTCGACTGTGTTAGCGAGAGCAATTCTTCGTGAGTCACAAAAATATATAGCTTCGGGAATTTCGCCGATAGAGATTCAACGAGGAGTACTTCTTGCAGTTAAAGAAGTCGCGAGCAACTTGAAGGATATGGCAAAGCCAGTCCGGACTGTTGAAGAAGTTACGGATGTCGCCTCGATATCCGCAAACAATGACAAGAGCATCGGCCGCCTCATATCAACTGCGGTTGATAAGGTTGGCCAAGACGGCGCCATAACCATCGAAGAGTCTCGCTCGCTTGAGACTAGCTTAGATATCATGGAAGGCTTTAGACTTAAAGCTGGCTACTGTGCTGGGGCTTTTGTGACTGATGAGCGCCGGGCTATCATGCAGCATGACGAGCCAATGTTTTTGATTACCGACTATAAAATAACAATGGTCGACCAAATTCTTCCAATTCTTGAGTTAGCGGCAAGAGAGTCTCGGGCACTTATTATTGTCTGCGAAGAGATAGAAGGGCAAGCATTAGCAGCCATCATTATGAATGCAATGCGGGGTTCCCTCAAAGTAGCAGCCATAAAGGCTCCGATGTACGGAGAAGAGAGAAGATCCATACTTGAGGACTTAGCTTCATCCACAGGCGCCAATTTCATTACCAGAACTAGCGGTACGAAGCTGCAACAGGCAAAGCTAACTGACTTAGGTTCCGCCCAGAGCATTGAAAGTACCAAGCTGTCGACTACTATTATTGGCGGATCGTGCGATTATGAAGCAATCGAGACAAAGATCGAATCGCTTAAAGAGCAAATGAGAACAACAGACGAGTTAGCCGCGGCCACATCTATTCAAGAAAGAATTGCTAGGTTGGCTAGCGGAGTGGCGGTAATTCGTGTTGGGGGCGCCACGGCGGTAGAAGTTACGGAGAAGAAGCATCGCATCGAAGACGCACTAGAGGCAGTTCGTTCTGCGCAAGAGCAGGGTATTATCCCCGGTGGTGGTTGCGCGCTCTTGAGAGCATCCAGGACTATGACTATTAGTACCGTTCATGGAGAAGACCACACAGATCAGATAGTCGGAGCAGTCATTGTCAAGAAAGCTTGTCAAGAACCTATTAGGCAGATGGCGTTAAACGCTGGCGAGTCCCCGGACCTTATAGTAGATTCAGTCTTAAAAAAGGATACTGAATTTGTGTGGAACTTTAGGGCCGGCGAGCTGAGTGACTGTTACGAGTCTGGGATTATAGATCCCGTTAAGGTTACTATTTCCGCATTACAAAATGCAGCTAGCTGTGCCAGCACGCTAATCACTACAAATTTTGGCATCATCCAGACAGAGGATAAGTAATGCAAGAAGGTGATCTCGTCCATATTCCACAGGGAACAGAGTTGTGGCTTGAGACTGAAAAAGGAATGAGAATGCGGATATCTGAAAAGCCTATAGCCGGGGTTTACTTGAGCAAGGCCAGTCAATATATATATCGCGTTTATGCCAATGGCAATTGGAACGTTAAGAGAAAGGACGTGTACCCGATGGGAGAAGATAATGGGGTTAGTTAAACTTACGGAAGTGTGTCACAATAGCACGCTAACGACAAAACAGGATTATACATTGAGAGAGGTGTTTGTGAACCCCGAGCACGTAGTGATGATCAGGGAAGAAGCGCGCATGCAGCAATTAAACGAGCAGGGCCTTTTAGCTGAGGAGCTAGACCCCAGCCACAAGTTCACTAAGCTGACCATCAACAGGGGTCAAACAGGAACAGAAATCGTTGTCGTGGGCGCCCCCCACATCATCGAGAACTCACTAAACAGTAGAAAAAGACTAATAAGAGGATAATATGTCACGGATAAGTATACAATATTCAATTGAAACCGACGAGCTTGAGAACGAAATGTTTCGGCTTATCGAAAATTCATTAAAGAAGCTAGACAGTGCTACCGAGAGCCTGCATGCTATAACAAAAAAATTCAAGGGAGATAACGCACTCCTTAGTTCGGAAACTACGGCTCGATTGTCACTTGTGAGGCAAAAGCTAGCAGATGTAGACTTTACTATAGGTGACGCTACTAATATAATCGGAGGATATGTGAACTATCAGATTGAATCTCAAATGGCTGCAGCTAATGCGCCTTCTGAGATGTCTGAAAATTATTCACAAGAGGGCGCCCCGCCTTCCACTCCCACTCCGGAAATGTATGAGCATGAGCTTGAGGATCCGCAACTTAACCCATATACAAAGAACGGCACATCTGAAATGGTAAAAGATCTGGACGCATTTGAAAATTTAGTAGAAAAAATAACCAGCATGAGTGAAGATGAGTTGCACAAATTCCGCGGATTTTCTCAAGACCAGCTTTTAAGCAGTTTTATGGATTTAAAAGATTCTGCTGATAATGGGGGCTAGTCTTGCGTAGCCCACTAAAAGAATATACTTCTCTTGCAAAAACGCTAACTCAGATCAAGAATATAATACCGCCTGATTCCTTTATTCACTCGACGGGCTTGTACGCAGCCGAGCTAGAACTTAAGCTGGCAGCCGATCGACGTATGGTCTTTGCTCATTCTACAAATTGGCTTATCTATGAATTCTGGAAGGCGGTCATAAATAACCCCCAGACAGTTGCGCAGATCGCACTAGATTTAGCTCCAATCCCGACAGCATATATGTTTAAATGTTATCAAGAAGACTGGCCCTGGTATGATGGCACTGAGCAACGCGCTGCTTTGACATTCTTACTAAACAGATATTCTAGCCTAAATATGGCCTCGGCAGGCGAATTAAAAGAAGAGCAGTTCCAATTTCATTATATTACTCAGCTATCCAAGATGCGATTAGAAAAAAGTCCATTTGATGTAGTCTATCACCGAGATTCTGATACCAAAGGATTGCTAGAGCAAACAGCGAATGAAGTTCGTAAATATAAAAACGGCTACATGCTTCTTTTGATGAGAAAATATATACATGATTATTACGACGATGTTAGTACACAAGGTTATGATGTAGAACATTTTAGCCACCAGAACACACACAAGTTTCTACTGGAAACCAAAGATATTCGATGGGTGGTAGCTTATAAAAATAGCGCCCAAATAAGAAAAATGTATGGAGACTACAACATAACTATGATCGATAAATACGGAAACTCAACAGCCGATAGTTTACAATGTGAGGAGATGATAATTGCCAACTTTTAATATAATTTTTGCTTGTTTCTTGTTCGCTTTGGGGCAAACACTGGGCTGGTTCCAGCTAAACTCTCAATTTGTTTGGGAATGGTGGAAAGATAAGCCAATACTATCTGCTATTGTTTACTCAGTTCCTACGGGGATATGTTTTTGGTACGGCATTAAGCTGTGTTACGAAGAATGGGGAGAAGTTTGGGGGCCTAGGTTTTTAATCTTTTGTATGTCATACTTAACCTTCCCAATTTTAACTTGGCATTTCCTAGGTGAGAGCATGTTTACTACCAAGACGATGGTATGTGTATTTCTTTCGTTTTTGATAGTTGGCGTCCAACTATTTTGGAGACAGTAGGTGAGCAAAATATTTCTTTTTGATGTCGATGGTACACTGACTCCCGCTAAGTCTAGGGTAGATAATAAGTTTTCAAAACAATTTTTAAACTGGATGGCCAATAAAGAAGTTTACATCGTTTCCGGTGGCTCCTTTGTGAGAATTATTGACCAGCTTGGTCTTGATATTGTAGGTAAAACTTCGGGTGTCTTTGCCTGTATGGGTAATATTTTTTATAGACAGATAGATAACATCAATCCAACTGGGTTTGATGATTGGCAGATAGTTTACGAAAATAAGTTTAAAGCGCCCCGGGGGTTGTATAAAGACTTGTGCGCTGCGGTAGAAGAATCAGGGTACTATACCAAAACCGGCAACCACTACGAAGAAAGAGTTGGAATGGTGAATTTTTCTATTGTTGGTCGAAATGCTAACGAAAAAGAACGCAAAGAATACGCTGATTACGATTCTGAATATAACGAACGTGCCAAGATAGTAGAGAGGCTAAAGCAAAAATATGATCGCCTCGACTTTGTAATTGGTGGGGCGGTTAGCATCGATATATTTAAAATAGGCTCGGATAAGTCTCAGGTAATCGACAAGTATTTTGAAGAAGCCATACAGTCAAATAAAATAGTTTTTGTTGGAGATAGAATAGAATTTCCCGGTAACGATTACTCATTGGCAACATCACTGCAGCAGCATCAAAATGGCTCTGTATACGAGGTTGAAAAATGGGAAGACACTGCGGAACTATTAAAGACTAAGGCTTTTGCGTAGATACTGATAAAAACAACTATTTATAGTGATGGAGTTTAATTAATGGATATTTCTACAGGCAGTTGGTTCGAGTATCTTCGAGAAGAAGTTTTAACAGAGGGGTTGCGAGACATTGGTTTACCTGAACCCATCGTTGACTTTATTGAAGATGGGATGCCAGACGCACCTGAAAAGTCGAAGATGTATGTCGGCAATAGGTGGAAAGAGCGTACGTTGACTTATGGGTCACAGAGGATAGCCGCACAATCTTGGGAGAACTTCATTGAACGTAATTTTAAAGACCAAGTTCAAATTCAGACGCCCTCGGACGAAAGCGACGAAGAAGCAAGAGCGAACGTAGGCAAAAGCCCGATGATCGCTAGAACAATGACTCCGTATTACGTTGGTGGTGTCGACGGCAAGCCTGTTGTACGCAAGATGTATGACGATGAAACGGTCAAACAAAACGAACGCATTGTCCTCGTTGTTCTTAATGTAAGAAACGCTTTTAGTAAACCAGCTGGTACTTGGCGTAAAGTTTTTATGAAAGCTGCCAAGGCTTTAAGTAAAGCCGGCCTGCCCTCCGAGAAAGTAGAAGTAGTTAAAAATGAGCTAGCCCGCATCAACATGTACAAGTTCCGGGATTGGTGGAACCAATATGACCTATTATTTGCTTGGCTTAATGACGAAGCAACAAACTACGATGTAATCAAAGACGAAGAAGATATTAATACAGCCTTCAACATAGCTAAGGAGGATTTACAAGGTAGCGAAAAGCCTGATCAGATTATTCACCAGTTTGAGGAGGGATTTTACTGGTATAACCTCAAAAAATCCAATTGCTCTGTTGAAGGTGAGCGTATGAACCACTGCGGTACCGATGGCCGGGGAACACTCGTATCGCTTCGCAAGGCTATGACCCCAGAAGAAGAAGCCGAGCTTTCTGTCTCAGACCGGCGACGTCTGGGAACATCCAATTCTTTCATTACGATGACGGTGGAAGGCTCCACGCTTTACCAGATCAAAGGCTATGGAAACAACGCACCCGAATCGGATTTTTGGAAATACCTCGACTGGTTTATCGATGATCAGAACATAGAATATGTTGGAGAGACCGGGGAACATTCGAGCGATGTCCGCGGTTTTCAAGAAATGAACGAATATCTTCAATCGGAACACCCAGATGTTGAGTTTGCAGGTGTTTTAAATATTGAAGAGATGCAAGAGGCCGTTGACAGGGCTGTTAATAATCACGAGGGAGAATACACATCAATCGAAGTCGAAATCCAAGATCCAGGGGACTACGGGCATGATGGTGCTGACGGCACCAATGCTTACGTTAATTTTAACTTTGATCTTGAAATTAACCTAAGTTGGCCAGGCATAGTCCACGAAGGTAACCTGCTGTACCCTGCAGTTGAAAGAGGTTCAGACATAGCCGATGATTTGCATGATGGCATACCTGCAGACTCCAGTGGTCCATATGCCACAGACTTCGAAGAAGAGATCGGGCTAGATGATATTGCATACAAGATGCCCGGGGATGATTATCACATTAGTTTTGAGGTCGAGATGAGGCGCGCCGTCAAGCCCGGTTGGGAATTGGGTGATCCAGAACCACCAAAAACCGCACACCTCCTTGTCAACATTAGAACAACTGATATAATCAGCGCCTACAACCCTGATCAGATCTACGACGAAGTTGTCGACTTATCTTCCGCCCTTAAAAAAGAATTTGAAAACAATTGGTTGGAATATACCGAAAAAGTCAGAAGCGAAATGGTCGACGCACAATACGTCGTCAAAAATGCATATGATAGAACCCTCGCAAGCCTGCTTGGTAAGAAATTTAACCACTGGATTGGGGTTCAAGATAGCAGCGCGCTAGAATTTGCTTGGTCTGGTCTAGGTTCTGCCAGCAAAAATGTCATCAACGATGGCGGTCAAATGCCGATGATTGTTCAAATGTATGGGTTAGCGTTTGATCGAAATATAGGTGAAACATACTCCAAAACTTTTGGTTCTCCACTAGCAGGAAATCCACCAAGATTAGAAAACCCTGACTTAAATCGCAATATGGCGAGAAATTTAGAAAAACTTTACAGCGCAAAGGCATCGAATCCAAACCAACAACAGCTAAACTTTGGTCCCGAGTACAAAGGCAGATCGCCCATGATTTTGTTGGCTGAGGATTCTCACTTTATCATTCAAGGCACTAACAGTGTCGTACGCCAAGGCGGCCGCTACGCAGCGCAACCGATCGAATGGCTTTATAAAATTCAGATGAATTCACGAACTACACCAGATGAAATAGAAGTAACTCAAGAGATTTTAGACTACTTCGATGAGAATCCTGAGATGGTACAGCAAGCAGCGATACAAACAATTAAAGATGCAGTATCAGGCACCGTATCATATGCCGAAGCTGTCAAAGACGACATCATAACAGGCAAGATGCCCAACGCGATGATTAGGAGGCTTGATAGTATGTACGGTGCTAGAGCCGCTGAAGACCCGCTTACGAACTGGATGGCAAACAAGATTATGTACATTGCTCGCTGGATCGATCAAAACTTTGATTCTATGGATGAGATTTCCAAATATGTAGCCTACTTCCAGTTTTTGCGACCTCTGGTTGACCAAGTCTCTGGAGCCGGCCGCGAAGAAATTGAAGTCGAGGGAGACGATGCCGGTAAGCCACTTATGTTTGACAAGATGGTGCGAGATCAGCTTATAAGAATGGGCGCCCCCGCAAACACGGTCCAAGCTCGCAAGCAGGATCAGGGGCGCCTTCCAGAGAGCCTGGAAGAGCAGATTATCAGAATAGATAATCTCGTAAATGAAGCAGTTGACGTAAGAAGGTATGTCATGGAGATTGACTTGCTGCTGGACACAACAACCAAATCCACCATTGAAGACTATAAAGATTCTATCCGAGCATGTGAAGGGGTGACGACACTAGGCACAATCGCGACTCGCGCTGGCGTCGAAGGCACAACCGCGCTTTTTAGGTTGAAATTTGCGCTCCAAGGTCAGGCTTCCCGAAAACTATATCTGCAGAATATATTAATTCCATATATTCGTGGAATTAGTGGCATGAAAATCGGAAGGGGTGGTTATAGCGCCCCGGCTGAGGTAGGCTCCTTGAGGGAATCCGATGGCCTAGGCGGAAAAGTATATAATATGGCAGCTCTCAGAGGCAAACAAGAGCCGATGGTCACGCCCCGCGCATCCCTTGATGATGTTAGAGATGAGTGGATGCATGGCGGCGTAAGAGCTTACGACACCGTCATGACAACAAACTCCATGGGGTACCATGTCATGATGCCCACAGAGGAGCTGTGGCCCTTCTGCTCACGAGAATTCAGGGCTCCCAAAAACAATTTTGATGGAAGATATCAGGATTTTATTAAAAATGGAGCAACCGAGCCGGTATATGTGACGATTGATCGAAGGGGCAATATTTCTTTGAAAAATGAAGATGTGGTCTGGTTTGCTCACAAATCTGGACTTGAAGAAATACCAGTCCTATATAATTTTGCGATGCAAGCCTAGTTACTAGGGGATGGCATCTTGATTAAATTTTTAAAATATTTAAAAATTGTAATACCAGTCACTCTTTTTGTGCTGCTAATCTCTGTATTGTGTGTTTACGGGGCTTACGTATCTTATCAGGCGCCGACCTATAAAGAGTTGTCTGCGATTGAGAACATTAGTAAAGGTTTACAAGTTAGTGAGAGACAGATTGTAAAAAAATCGAGACAGAGTACGGTGCGTGTCTTATCTGTCAACCCAGAAACTGGAAACATCGCCAGCTCTACCGGAACGTATATAACGGCTTTCAGAAAATACTATGTCCTAACTGTTATGCATGGAATTATAAGTGACTGTGAAAATACAAAAATATTAATAGAAGGAGACTTTATTGACTGCCTTCGTTTTGTGGCGCTGGATGTACCCAACGACTACGCTATTATTGAATTAGAGGATGAAATAGAAAATCGAAAACCAATAAGAGTTTTAAGAGATATCCCACGCGGACAGCAATGGAAAAAGAACTTGTCGGTTATGACGGGGATATACTATACTGGATTTCCAAACACCGCCGGCCCACTAACTTTTTCAGGTAAAGTTTCAGGCGTGACGTCAGATGAATATATTTATATAGACTCTTATGCTTGGTCGGGAGCTTCAGGGTCCGGTATATTCTCAGAAAATGGCAAGCTAATAGGCTATATAGTGGCAATAGATGTAGGCGCCACCGAATTTGGAGCGCAAGTTTTAGAGAACATCATATTTGTGGTTCCGACTTATCGTGTTGACTGGGCTTTTCTTTTTAGATAGGACTTCATACGTATGAGGCTTTTGCATACTAATTAAATAAATTAGGTAGACTTTACTAAATGAGCTTTAAGAAACCATACAAAGAGTGTTATAATGATATAACCCACAAGATCAAGACAATCGAAAACAAATTGACAGAGATGCGACTCAAAATCGAAGAAATAAAAACAAACTTACAACAAAATGAAAACTTCGAAGTAGCATCTGATATCGAGAATGTCCAGACTGACATTTCCGATTTGTTAATGTTTACAACTCAAGGAGAAATTAATGAGTAACGATGAAATTGCAGAACTGGTCCCAGCCGAGGATTCAGAAGATTTAAAACCGAAGCCCCCACCGCGCCTAGCACCCCGGGGTATTAGGACTTTTACTGTATGCCGGCAAGTAGATGAGACTGGCGTAAGTGGCGAAGGTGTTGTGATTGAGGGCGTTGAATTAGCGTCAGGTCACTGTATAGTCCACTGGCTTTACCCACCGCCTCGCGGCGGCATCGCTATTTTTGACTCTCTAGAAGATTTTTTAAAAGTTCATGTAAAACCTCACCCCTCAAACAAAACCATAATTACGTTTGAAGATGGTGAACAAACTATTTACGACGGAGGATAGAACAAATGGCATATAAATATTCAGTTGGAAGAAGAGACTTCGGAGACATCGACTACGAGGGTGACGACAACACACAGATAGATTTTGATATTGATTATATTGGGCTTGTGACAAATGGAGTTCGCATTCTTTCGGTTTCTGGATCAAGAGTGGGAATTGGAACAGACGCGGCATCTGGTGAACTGCTTAATATAAATGCCGCTTCTGATGGCGATGAATGCTTTATACAATTTCAAGAAGGTGGTGCTGACAGAGCGAAAGTCGGCATAAATACATCTAACAACTTGGTATTACATAATCAATTTACAAATAAGCACATTGTTTTTAAAGTAAATGACGAGGGCAACACCCGAGAGGGATTGCGAATAAATGGAGCCGTCCCAGAAGTGGTGGTCAATGAGGGGTCGGATTCTTTGGTGGATTTCAGGGTAGAGGGTGACGGACAAACACACCTATTCTTTACAGACGGAGCCAATGATCGAGTCGGCATCAGCACTGGTACCCCGCACAGTGGACTGCAAATTGACAACTCAGTAGCCTTTGCAGCGCGCACAATCACACAGAATCATACGGCGACAGCCGGCGACCACACCATCTTTGCTAACGCATCCAGTACGAACATAACCGTGGCCCTTCCCACTGCTGCTAATATCATAGGGCGCCAATACATAATTAAGCGCGTCGATTCCAGCGTAAATAGCGTGACAATAGATCCAAATGGCTCCGAGACAATTGAAGGAGCCTCGACAATGGCACTTCCCGATCAGCGTTCTGTTGTTATACAATCTGACAATAACAACTGGTGGATAGTGGCAGAGTATATCTCACCTCCGTGATGCATATAGACAATTAGGAACTAATTACTATTATGAACAAATGGTTAAAATATCTTGATGAGGCAAGAAGGAGCCGACCAATCAGGAATAATAGGCAGGTATCAAACGAGCCATATCAGCAGGCAGTTAAAAAAGGTTACGTCAAAGACAGGAATAAGTATTTGAAGGGTGGTCCCGTTTCTACGAGCGCAGGCGGTTCAGGATACACGCAGAAGCCGGCAAATAGTCGCTCCCTTAACGCCCCACCTATCGGCGAAGACGTCGAACCTGAGAGCTTTGAGAAGAATTCTACGCTTGAGCCTGTAATATGGAGTGAAAACAAGATAAATGAGCAAGTACGAAACAAGATGCTCAAGATCGCCGAAGACTTTATGGAAGGGCTAGATATATCAGCCAAGGTGGAAGATATTAGGTTAACTGGCTCATTGGCAAACTATAACTGGTCTAAGTATTCTGATGTTGACTTACACATAGTCGTTGACTTTTCATTACTTGACGACGATTTAGAGTTAGTTAAGGCGTATTTTGATGAGGCTAGGATGCGATGGAACGACAACCACAGCATAAAAATTGAGGGCTATGATGTTGAAATATATGTGGAAGATAAGCTAGAGAAACATGAATCTTCTGGGATCTACTCAGTGTTGAACAATGAGTGGGTGGTAACACCCGACCCATCCAGCGTCAGTATTGATTTTGACACAGCCAGAAAAAAGAGCAACAGCATAGCTACAAAAATAAATTTAGTCTCACACATAGTAGATAATAAGAGTTATGACGCAGCCCTTCGCGCAATAGATACGATTAAAAAAGAAATACGCAGGCTACGACGCGCGGGACTCCATAGCCCAGCCCGAGAGTTTTCGGCTGAGAATATCGCATTTAAAATACTTAGAAGAGAAGAATCTCTGAAAAAGCTTAACGATTTGAAAAAATTGGCGTATGATAAGATGATGTCCATTGAACCAAATGAGAGTGATATATGAAATACACCGCCATAGAAGAAAGCGAACGCGTTTCTCCCGGTGAGTATTTGTTTCATGAACCCACGCAGGAGGTAGTTTTGTGTGGCTCCGTGATTTACGATAACAAAATTATAAAAGCTTTGGGAAGTAAAGGAATGTTATCCGACAAATTTGAAAACTATAAAAAGATAAGATTAACAAAACAAGAGAAGATTGCTACGCACCAAACGCAGTGCAAAGGGTGTGGCGGGTGAAGGATATCGCCAGCTCCATGCTCGATTTTTGTATAATACAAACTCAGGTCTTAAAAGATCGAGAGCAGGATTTGAGAAAGCAAATACTAAATTGTAAACTCCAAAGGGAATATCTAGAGTCCATGATCCGTGACATAGGAACAGTCCCCAATAAGGAAAAAGAACTTATAATGGCAAAGGAATAGCTTTATGGCCCGAAACAGAAAAGAACTTGACGTAGGCATTTTTGCTCAAACACTTAACAACATCGAAGAATTCGCCAACAACATTTATATGGCTCAGTATTTACAAGAAGTCGTAGAGGGTCATATGAGGTTAGAGCAAGAATACCACCAAGCAATTTTAGCTGACGACCCTGACGCCATCGCCGTTAAAGAGGCCGAGATGGAAGTATACAGCAACTCGTTCGCCTTAACTTATCATCTTTTTGACGGCGCCGAAATCCTACAATGACTAAAATATACACTTATTGTCTTTTTGACAACAAAGAAGTTTTCTACGGTGTTTATTCTTCTTTGAAAGCGGTACACCGCGATGCTATAAAGATATGCAACAGGGGTACGACAAGGGTATTGATGGAGTATAACAAAGAAATGCGCCCAGCTAATTTAACAGAGTTGCGCAACGTGCTAAAAGGCGAGTGTGATGTTTACGTGCTGTATAAATCTGATGCAGCATACGCTAAAATTCTAAAAACGAAGCTGAGAGAGTAAATGAGCGAGATATATATAGTCTATGGTATAACAGACTGCCCCGCGTGTCTCAGAGCATGCGCGGATTTAATGGAGCTTGACAGACAATACGTGTTTGTTGAGATGGACTTCTCCTCGGAATACAGAAACCTAATCAAAGAGAAGTATAATTGGGGTACTTTTCCAATCATAGTAACTCTTTCAAACACGGCCGAAAATGTGATCGGGGGCTATAGCGAGTTGTCCGCTTTGGGCGCCCCAAAACAAAAATCAGCCGATTAGAGCTTTAAAAAAACACCGAGCAGGTGCTTAAAATAGTTGCTTTATATTTACTGTATGGTCCTTAAACGCGGTGATTTGATTCGGTGGGTAGCTGATCACGACATATATGAAGCCTCCGGTGACGTTTTAATCGGTCTGAAACCTAATTATAGGCATGGGATCATCATAGAAGTTTCCGTAAAAGATACTGATGCTGTGATGGTTTATTGTTATGACTGCAAAAAAAGAAGGGAGGGCAATTGGATGATACTTGACACAAAGCACGACGGCATTAAACTTTTGAGTGGAAGGTCTAATGGCTAACATTTTCTTTAACGGCGAAAAACTATCCAAGCAAGAAGCAATCAACACCCTAACTGTTGAAATATCAAATTACTTTGATGGCAGATATGAAGTGAGGGCCAATTCGGATGACGGAGGTTCTGTCTTAGAGGTCTTTGTCGAAGTCCCGATTGTTAATACCCCGATTTTAGAACAACACCCGGATTTTCCGCTTTTTGAGGTTATTCCGAAATGGGCCGGCTGGCGATGCCAGATAGTAAAATGCCCAGTTGGATATATCGACGCAATTTTATTAGCACCGGAAGTTGATGACTACTGACAAGCTCCTTACAAAATTAAGTTGACTTATCTCGGTAGGCTGCTATATTGTAAAGATAGAAAGGAAAATATATGAGTTCCCGAGTAAAAATAGAAGAAGCCTTGTCCCGCTCTGTTTGCGGAGGCTGGGATCGTGAGTTTCTTGAGTCGATACTGTCGCAACTCTCCAAGAATAAAAAACTTTCAGCCAAGCAAGGACTGACGATAGGAAAAGTTCTGGCCCGCAACAACGCAGAAGCAGAGAAAGTACATGGTAGTTGGTCCACGGTGTACGAAGAAAAATATGCCAAAGATGCTCAAGTGTTGGCTAAATACCACAAACAGCAGCCCTACTACCGTAGCATGGCAGAAGATATTTTACGTAACCGTGTTCCCGAGCGTAATAAGTTTCTTCGCATGTACGAAAATAAATACTCAAAGAAAGTGTTGTCACAGCATCGTGCGGAGCCGAAATATAATGTTGGAGACTACGTGGTGGCGCGCGCTGGTCTTGATTCTTACAAGCATGTCGAGTTTCAAGGCGCCCAGATGACGTGGGTTGTGCAGAATCGAATCACCGCCAACTTTAAGAAGCGCGGGGGTTTTGTGCTAGAAATCTGTGAAGACATCAGAAATGCGGCCAAGGGTGCCAAGAGGTATAAACTCCTAACGATTGGAGAAAGAGAATCTATCATAATCGAAGAAAGGCACATCAAACACTCACGTAAAATACAACGAAAATAGTCCTTGACTCAGGCTACGAAACGGGCTATAATGTATTATATGGCTGATTGGTGGAATGGTATACACAGGAGACTTAAAATCTCCCGCCCGTTTGGGCTTGCGGGTTCGAGTCCCGCATCAGCTACCATTTATGGGTTGTTAGCTCAGTTGGCAGAGCATCGGACTTTTAATCCGTAGGCCGTGGGTTCAAATCCCACACAACCCACCATTTTACATAGGCTCTTAGCTCAGTTGGTCAGAGCGTCCCGCTCATAACGGGGTGGTCCTCGGTTCAAGCCCGAGAGAGCCTACCATTTAATAGGAGAAAAAATGACATACACAGTTATTTATGAAGAACAAACCACCGGAAACATGGGTACATTTACATTCGTATCAAGACGACATGATAAAAGCTATGCATGGGCAGAGTTTGAGAAAGAGTATGCACAAGAGGGGCAGACACCCATTATGATCATGCCGGGAAACCATCTTGTGTATTTTGCGTCTGACATTTCTTTTACAAATGTCGCTTGACTTAAACAGTAATTTAAGTTATATTACTAACATGCACCCTTAGCTCAGCTGGATAGAGCATCGGCCTTCTAAGCCGAGGGCCGTTGGTTCAAGTCCAACAGGGTGTACCATACGGGTGTAGCTCAGAGGTAAGAGCAGTCGTCTTATATGCGATTGGTCGCAGGTTCAAATCCTGCCTCCCGTACCAAAAATCGACAACAAACAAAGGAACAAGACAAAATGGGATACCACGATAGACCGCCGGACTATATGAAAACTGGAATGGCAGTAGTTAATCCTCTGATTAGAATAGAAAAAAAGCTCAAGGAAGTACAGGAAGTTCTCGATAATATCAGCGACTATTCGATCCTTTCAGCGACTGACTTGAAGGCCAAGATTCAAAAAGTTCTCGATGGCGAGGCAGAGTGAACGATTTTTATCTTAGCAAGGGTACGATCCCCCGAGAATGTAAACAAGCGGAAGATTTGAGGTCTTCGCTGCGTGAATACGCAAGAAAGAGGCTCCTTCACGTATCGGATATATGCCTTGAACACCCTAGCGACAATTTTAGAAGGGAATTCGGCTTGCTTCATCTGCGTTATGCAAATATGGTTTTTGTTGTAACTGAGGCGGTACAAGATGTTGATTATCTCATTCGCTCGGTAATTACTTGGATTCAGCATGATTTTGATAACGCTATGACCGGCGCGCAGAAGGAGGCAGCGGGCCTATGTGGCGCGGAACTTACGAAAATAGTGGCCCTGCACAACTAACTTAAATGAAAACTGGCGACCTTGTAAAATATATCCCGACTGCATCTACCACATTTAAGTGGGAGACATACATAAATACAGAAAGCAGAAATCCAGGTATTATTATAAAAGAGGTTGACCGCGGCGCTATTGCGACACGTCGCTTTCTGGTTCGCTGGCACAATGGAAAGGTCACCGAAGAGTGGGCAAGCTACTTAGAGCCTCTTAACAACTCCTTGACAGCATAAACCTTGACCACCAGCACATTCGGTGCTATATTATATGTGTAGAAAGGAGAAAAGTCTATGATCGAAGTTGGATGTTTAGTAACAAATCGCTGGTTCCCTATGCAAAAGGTATATGTGGTTATTGATGAAATCGGCGAACACGCTCTCGTTGCGTGTCAAGAGAACATGCAAACGGCATGGGCCGAAAAGAAAGCATTGAAGGTGATCGGATGAGTTGGCCACACTGTTTTGACTGCGGTGAAGAGTTCAACCCCAAGCGTAGAGCCTTGGGGTATGAGCATTGTTTGGAGTGCGGCGAGCAGTACGCACAAGAAACCGCCGAGCATAGGAAGAAATGTACAGCACCGCTTTATAACAAGGGTGCATATCAGTATGTGAGTAGCATGCAAGACGCACGAAATGCGGGCAGGTAGTTGACATTCTCTTGACTTGACGGTGAGGGGTATCGGTGCTATATTATATGTATAAGGAGAAGAAATGAAAGTTTGGGTTATGCAAGGAAGTTACGAAGGTGAGATGTTTAGCAGTGTCCACATGACACAGAAAGGTTGTGCGCTGGCGTGTATTGCTGATATAACAGAGTTTCATGGTATCGACGATGACGAAACCGCGTTGAGTGTGATGAATAATACATATCACGGCGAGACTGAAGAATACAAAGAGCCTATTGAGTGGGATCAGGAGAAGCTGAAAGAAATGACCAGCGAACAGCTTTGGAAGATTTTTGCTGACTGGTGTGAAATGAGTTGGGATCGAATGGCAGATCGTAGCTATAACCTTGACGCAAATGCTGTGGAGATCCAAGCATGATGAACATTTGGGTAGTACGACAGACTTGCCTGTATGACAATGAAAGCTATGTGTCATCGCACTTGACGGAGAAGGGTGCTTTGATCACAGCAATCAAAACAGTGCGTTCAGATATGTGTGACGGCATTGACGAGGATGAGATGGAAGATATGCGTCCCGGCTTGCCTCACAACCCCGAGGAGGATTTAATGCAATACAGCAGCGAGCAGCTTCGCGGTATTGTTGAGGACTGGTGGGAGTATTCGTGGGACATTAACGAACAGGCGCAGTATCAGATTTATGAAACACAGGTGGAAGGATGAAAGTTTTAACTACATTTATTTTAGTGGGAATGGTTGACTCTCACGATGCTCATTTCGCGACCGTGGAACTAAATACTACACCAGCATCTAATGGTGGACCCGCGACAGCGGTGATGCCAGTGGCCGCTTTCCCGTGTGAGATTTACGAAGGTAAAGTTTTCTATGTGGTAAAGCTGCACGACGAACAAGATGCGGTCATCGTATGCCAAAAGGAGCCAGAAGATGAAGAACCCCGACGAGGAAAGACTGATTGACGAGTGCATCGAGTCATATCGGAGAATGATAATGATGCATCGACAGAGTATTATTCGGCTGACGCGCCAGAAACTTATAGAGCGTGAGCCTTGCAAAGAATGTTTTGATTATGAGATTATAAATGAAAGTGGGCGATCTGGTGAGGATGATAAATGATCCGACTACGTGGTTGGGGCATGGGATAGTTTTGGAGATCGGCAACACTACCCCTCACCTTCATCGAGCGAGGGTTCGATGGTTTGATGACTGGGACGATGAGTTGATAGAGTGGGTTCGTATAAGAACAATGGAGGTTCTAAGTGAAAGTATGTAGGTTTATAACCAGAACTTTCTTTGATGCTCTGTTTATCTATTGTAGCTATTATATCTTTTCGTCTATTTTCTGGATGGCGTTACAATGAAAGTAGGTGACTTGGTAAGGTTTGAGAGCGCGCTTAACGATAGCATGGATCATTACACCGTGGAACACGGTTTGGTGACTCAAATATCAAAGACTGGACACGACACCATATCAGCCCAAGTTTTATTCAACGATGGGGAGACTTGGTGGGTTGATTCTGGAAGGCTGGAGGTGATAAGTGAAGCCGGGTGACAAAGTAAAAATGTCTCCGATGTGGAAGTATGAAGAAGCCATGGGCGAGATCGAGAAAATAACAGAAAGTTATGTTATTGTCAAGTGGGTTGATATTCCCGGTCAATGGCATTATACTAAAGAACAAGCACAAAGATTGGAGATCATAAATGAAGATAGGTGACTTAGTTAAACTTAAATCAATGCATCGTCGGCAAGCCCCGCGTGCAGGTTTGATCGTTGATTTGATAGAAAAGAAGTGTTGGCGTACAGGCGAGCTTGGCAATAAGGTAGACTGGAATAAAGTTGACCCCGAGCCACACGCAGTCGTTTTAGTCAATGGCAAAAAGTTGACCTTGCCTATGGTGGATTTAGAGGCTGTTAATGAGGGTCGGTAACTTAGTTAAGAGAAGGGATGATCACGTACACCACGGTATTGTTGTGGAGGTTGGTCCCCAAGAGACAGCGACTGATCACGGTTCTACTGTGGCTAAAGTTCAATGGAACGATGGCGATTTGACTTGTGAGTTTATAAAGATGCTTGAGGTTCTGAGTGAAGGTCGGTGATCTCATATCGTTCAAGCCGATTGACTTTGGTTTAGAAGACTGGTCAAACCCGTGCATTGTTATGAGCGAGTATGAAAGCCCCAACGAGGGGCTGTGGTCTGTTTGGTGCGATGGGGTCTTTTGCGTCATAGATGACACCAACTATGAAATACTGCACTTGACAGGTTCTTGACTTGACGCGGGAGCAAATGGGTGCTATATTATAAGAATAAGGAGAGAAAATGAAAGTAGGTGATTTGGTGAAAGTCCGATCAAAGTTTGGAGGCTATAAAAACGGCATCGTTTTAGAAGTCAAGCAGGACGACTATAACTTTGTGACGATTGTGCAGCCGTCCGATGGTTCGCGTCAGCTTTACGCTCACCCTACCGACTTGGAGGTATTAAATGAAAGTAGGTGATTTGGTAACATTGTCAACGTATGCACTGTGTTCTGAGCCGATGTGGCGATGGAAACGAAAGATATGGAATGAAAAACATTCTCTTGTGGGTCTGGTTGTGAAGATTGAAGCAAACCCCAACATCCAGTCGTGGACATCCAAGAATGAAAGCACGTATTATTATATTAACTGGATGCAGAAAGATGGCCCACCGAGTCGCTGGAACAATACGGCCATTGGCAGGTTGCAGGGATATTTCCTGCGTAAAGATTTGAAGTTTGTGAAGTGAAACAAAGGAAAACAAGAATGATGACAAACGAGTTTTTTAATACAGCAGGATCCGACCGCAACCGAGAGGTTGTGTGTGCCGATGGTTTTAAGATGAGCGTGCAAGCTCATGCCGGTGCATATTGCCTACCTCGTATGAGTGGCGCACCCGTCTATCGAGAGGTAGAAGTAGGTTTTCCGAGCAAACGCGAAGAAATGCTAATGAAATACGCAGAAGCGCCAGATGACCCAACCGGAACGGTTTATGCGTATGTGCCGGTCCAAGTTGTGACGAACGTGATAGCAAAGCACGGCGGTATTGTTGACGGCGAGATCCCAAGAGGTGTTGCACCTATCGGTGTGCATTTCGTCGTTGACGATTAGCTGACAACTCAGACGTTGACAGCAGCGCGCAAATCCACTATATTATAAGTATAGAAAGGAGAAATACATATGGGTTATCGTTCAGAAGTTATCTTGGCAGTCGGTCCAGAGGTTATGCCTCAGTTTATGGTCACAATGGCAAAGTCACCAGAGGCTCGTGAGTTGTGTTGGGCAGATCACGATGAAATGGTTAAGGATTATTGCGACATCAAGGGCGCGTTCCTGTTCCGTTGGGGCGGCATCAAGTGGTATGATAGTTACGAGTGCGTGCAAGCCCTTGTAGACTTTATGGATTGGTGTGAGGGCGAGCGCATTGAAGTCGAGGGCAAGGAAGTTGATGCTTCCGAGTATTATCGCTTCGTTCGTATCGGAGAGGAAATGGACGACAACGAGGTTCAAGGTTGGGGATTTGACATCCACATCGAGCGCAGCGCCACGTATTAGTACCAGCCCGATCGCGCGATTTTTCTTCGCCAAAATTTTCCTTTTACAAACGCCTGACAAGCGCAACTTGACAATACCCCCGCACTCCGTTATAATATAAGTATGAAAATGACAATAGTAATAGACTCTGATGATACACAAGGCATCGACGCAGCACTAAAGATTGCGCGCTTGATGCATGTAAAGTACGTAGGCACGGCAGCGGCACACAAAGAATCATTCGGGAAGATTGAGTTTATCAAGATGCTCCGCAAGTTTACGAAAGAATCCATTGAGCACCTTAATGATCCCGACTCCAATCAAGTCAAAGACATTGGCGACATGGGCAACCTTCGCAACGCAAAGCGTTTCGCTGATCGCATCTTTAGAGGTGAGCGATGAGAAGCCGACCAAGAGTAGGCGATCTGGTGAGGATGCACACACATGACACGGGACTTGTCGGCATAGTTATCGACAGGCACCCAAAAGCAATATCCACAACGCCCGCACAAGTCGGTATTATGTGGGCTGGAG